>Ga0123352_10001780_pt1 | contig 29188 bp, 14 predicted proteins | sample TergutLab28metaG_FD_89700 | JGI IMG/M metagenome (GOLD analysis project Ga0123352, IMG submission 89700) | Labiotermes labralis P1 segment gut microbial communities from Petit-Saut dam, French Guiana - Lab288 P1 | ecosystem: Host-associated > Arthropoda: Insects > Digestive system > Gut ... | reverse complement strand
TTGTACTTCTTATAGGCTCAACATGTTTCGGGCACTACTATGCCCATCATCAGGAGCTCGCGACTATGATGTTGATTACCACATTGGTCGTTTCGTTCTTGGTTTGCTGTATGTTGGAGGTTACATGCGGTTAGGCTGGAGTAGTGTCCGGGCATCTAGTTGGTTTTTTATTCTTCAGCCATCGAATAAAGTTTAGGAAGTGATTGCTACAAGAATTTTCTTGGATATGAACTGGCACTTTACATAGAGGATCCGCATCCTGCAACTACAGAACGAATGTTGGTGCGATACACAATAATGCCCCTGCATTTAGCAAAGAATTTACAGGTTATTAAACAAAAGTTTTCAAAGAGGAGAACTTAAAAATATCGAACGGATATATGAGCAACTCAGTCACTCGACTTAATTGCATTTAATCTTCTGGCGTCCCTTGAAGTCTAGAATATACCACAAGCGTAAGCCAGAAAGAAGGGAAATGGCTGGTACAATGCATAATCTAAGTTGCTGCTGACATAACATTCAATGGAAAGACGCCTGGAATTATGCATGCTGATAGACGGTCGTAGTATCCACAATATCAGTCAGTTACGTAAGTCTACGTCGATGCTAATAAAGGTCAGTTGCAACATGATACTGTCCTCATTGCCACAGTATATTCTAGCTCATAACTATAAAGATGACGAATAGACTGCAGCTTATAGGCCATTATTTTGCTGAAAATGATATATACAACAGTCTAGAATGACAGTCAACTCATCACGGTTCATCATGTATATTATTGGTATGTTAACAGGCGACATTCAAGAAGAGACATAATTTAAAAAAACAGACACACATTTTAATGTATAGCAGACTCCAGTCTCACAGCCATGAAAACTTCAACTTTCTTGTACATAATCCTTTTTGATGGCCATCATAAAACCAATGTAAACTATACGTGATTTCAGGCTTCCGTCGCAGTGTAAATTAAATCCTTGCTCTTCTGGGATGTTACGCAGCGCAGATTGGTAGTTAGTTACCGGCGTTTCGGGACGACGTATTAGACCCATCTTTATGTGTCAAGCAATCCAAGGAATTTAAAGGTGGGACAGATAGGTTGTCCCGAAACGTCGTGACTAACTACAGATCTACCCTGCTTAACATCCCAGAATAAGGAAGATTTCGATGTAAAATAGTTTAATTTTGTATGCATAATGTGGCGGTAAAATAGCAATAACAAGAATGATCCCCTGGCCTTTTCCAAAAATTTATATTTTTTGGGTGACAGTAGTCTTGAACGAACAGGCAATGTACGTATAACGGAACATTGAAGCGCATTCTTGCAACCGTTGTTACAGTGGAAGAGCAATGAGTATTACACAACCTGCGTTTGTGTATCTTATGTTTATTGGAACGTGCGTCATCTTGATAGTGAACAAAGAGAGACCAACTGGATGTCACTTGCTTTATTATTTCATTATTTACGGCTCAACATGTTTCGGATGTTAATACATCCATCCTGAGGAGCTTGCGACTTATTTGTTGAGTTATTTCATGGGCTGTATTGCTCTGGTTCGATGTGTGTTGGTGTTACGTTGTGGTTTGGCTGGGGTGGTGTAGTATCCGGATGCAGGCTGAAGCACAAACACACGACAACAGAGGTTAAGTTCCCTTTTACTGTCTGCGTAACAGATATACCGATGGCTGTTCTTCTCCTTCTCCTCCTCCTCCTCCTCCTCCTCCTCCTCCTTCTTCTTCTTCTTCTTCTTTGCCCTTCAAGCTGACAATTTTACGGTGCTTGCGATGCATAGTTGTGGTCACTGCTCCAACAACATTACATACCCTGTAGTCTTGGTGATTAGCTCCTTAGTTCAGATTTATAGACGTCAAAATCCTTTGCCTCGTTTCCTGATGTAAATCCTTTCACCCGCTCTGCAGAGATTCCTTCATAATTTTCTCATAGACGATACAGGCTGTCATTTTTAAAAGAAATCAAAGCTATTTCTTGCCAGATGATGGTTTTGCTTGGTGAAACGAGGGCTCCAAAGCACTTACTTTGTCGAATGAATCGACGCACGCTATGTATACCGATGTTCCAACCCACAGTATCTTCAGTCCCTGGATATACAGTATTAAAAAAGTTTTATTTTCTATATAATTCAATGGCACAAGGCATCATCCTAAACAAACAGGTGCTGGCTCGTCAGGAAACTGGATATATCTTTCATGCACACCTCCAATTTCTTTATGCACATAAAATTGTACTACATTTTCAAATAACCCATTTCTCACTTCTTGTAGTTTCCCTAGTCCATCCCTCTTGATTTGTGTCAGTTGATGTCAGATTGGAGTGCAAAATGAAGCTTTTAAGAAACTTTGTTGAGAGGAAAATTCTTTATTGAAGGAAAGCATTTGCGAACGTTGTATAAGAATGGTTTTCTAATGTGAGATAGTGCTAACAATACATCGTCCTAGCAATTCCACACCTTGAGTTCTAAATAGTAAATCAAAGTTGGACTGGTCTTTCAAAACATGTATAAGGAATGTACGTATATTATAGCACACTTTATGAGCCGTGAATGAGCCAATAAACTGAATATCTGGTTTTATCTTGAGTTGGAAAAAGCTGTTATACACGGAGCCCTGTCACAAATATCAGAATGGAAAAGTACCAGCAGCGCGCCTAGCACTCCCTGCTATAACACTACGCACTCTTGCTGATAACCTTCATCCACAAACGGTGGGCCTCCTGTTAGGAAGCTTTCCCACATCGGACTCCTTTCCCCTTTGTAAAACATCCTTTACATGCTTCTGCTAAATTACAGATAGAAATACGATTTTTTTTGTGGTGCTGCGGCCCAACGCGGGCCATGGCCTCCTCATTCTTGAAGTTTCTGGATCACACACAACGACGTATCGCAGTCGGTAGGACTCCTCTAGACGAGTGATCAGTGCGTCGCAGAGACCTCTACCTGACAACACACAACACTCACAACAGACAAACATCCATACCCCCGGTGGGATTCGAACCCACGATCTCAGCAGGCGAGCGGCCGCAGACCTACGCCTTAGACCGCGCGGCTACTGGGACCGGCAGAAATACGATTAGATTTACAAAATGTAGATTAGAGGTAGACTATTCCACTTAGAGCAGTGGTTCCCAGACTATTCAAAAGCTCGCACCCCTTTGATTCCCAAAATATATTCTAACACCGACTTCGAAATATATTTACGTAATTAACGTGAAAGGCGATCCTGGTGGCCGCGCGGTTTAGTGATTGGGTCTGTGGCTGCTCGCTTGCTGGGACTGAGGGTTCGAATCCTGCTGGGGGATAGAAGTCTTTCTCCATTGGGTGTTGTATGTTGTCAGGTAGGGGTCTCTGCGTCGAATTCGTCGTTCGTCCAAAGGAGCTCTACCGAGTGTGGTGTGTCAGAATGTGATCGTGAGCCTTCTATACTGAGGAGGACCTGGCCCACTGGGGGCTGCTGCACCACTAAAATATTTAACGTAAAAATTTATATGCAATGAAAAGTGAAAATTCGTCAGATTTGGTGGAATATATTCACACACTAACTGTGTATGATTTTGTGCATAAAATCACAATTGCGCGAGGTCAGATTACCACTCATTGATTCAATGGTTTCGAAATCTGTCAACGTCTCACACCCCTAGAATGAGCCTCTAGCACTCCTGGTTGGAAACCACTGGCCCAGGAACGTACGTTTAATGTGACGCAGAGAACAAAATGTCCTCGGATGTTCATGACATGACATCACACATCAGGATAGACAGTTGCGGCAGCAGTCGTCCGTAAGATCAATCTACTGAACAAATTGGAGCCACGTCTCAGACTTCAGGAATGAGATGTGGAGGTAAATTGTACCCTGGAACAGGCCGTGAAGGCCCGGACGGGGAGTAGATGTATAGCTCTACTCTTTCTTTAACCTTGGCGCTACATGGGGTGTGTTGTCAACGCCACGCTCCAGCCACTGTACCCCCGGGAATGACCCGGTACCCGTTGCATAGGAGCTGGGTGGGCCCTAGGGCCGATCTGGACGGGTGCAAAAATCTCACCCCCACAGGGATTCGATCCCCGTAGGGATTTACTGTGCCAACTACGCTATTCCGGTCCGCGAACTGAGGAGTACATTCATTCAATAAAGCGGGGCTTCCTAGAATATGTTCCGCCGATCCCAAGGGATCCTCGACCAGTCCCAGGGCACCCGTTGATAAATTTCTGTAATGGATAGTTTGAGTTTACTTATTTTTGTAATTAAAGGAATAATGTTGTGTTAAAATAATAGCGGAACTTCTTTAATTGGCGATGTGGTTGTTTGGTATAACCGTTAGAATAACTAATTAAGATACCACCTGTATCCACGAAGTGGGTGACAATCATTTTAATTTAAGTCAAATCGTGCAATTCATTGTTACTTATGCTAGTGGCATGTATTCGTAGCTGTCTAAAATCAGTTCTGAGATATAAATATCTAATTCTGTGTACCTATCATGACATTCCATATTTTTATGTGAGCAATGATGTGAGGATCCGTGGTTATTTTTCGAAGCCAAGGCGGTCCGCAAACAAAAAAGTTTGGGAAATACTGACATACAGTTATCTGAAGTGGAAAGTAGAAGAAAAGTTGCAAGCACATTACATACATCCCGGGGGACCGGTTGTTTCCTCCTCGAATATCTCTTACTTATAAAATTTCAGTAGCTACTTTCTGTACAGTCAGGTCTGAGACCCAAACAGCCTCCTTTTCGTCGGATAAGGGAAGCTATTTCCTACGGGGTTAAGCGGCCGGAGCGTGAAACAGACCACTTTGTAGTGCAAAGGTTAAGAATGAGTGCGGCTAAACCTCCAATCCCCCATACATCTTCATGGATTGCACAAGGACACATTTTACTTTTACTCTCTGTGCAACATTTTCATGGCAGTAAAGAATGACTGATATTAGCTTTCCGTCTACAGTTCCTGCCGAACGAATTTCTTTCGTGGAGGAGGGAAATTTAATTGTGAAGGAGATAAAAAAGGGCCCTTTGCAAAACACAGTTTCTTCTTCCCACAGAAGCATGCCTTGTATTTGTATTCTGAAAAATCCGAAATACAGACCTCTTAGGGCTCAGTTCAGTTTAGGTTACGTATAAAGGTTTAACCATATAAAGACGAAGCGCAGACCGCTTTATTTAAAGACGCAGTTCGTACCGCGCAGTAAACATATTTCATCTCGTTTATAAAAACCCATCAGTTATGTTGTATGGGGCAGAAGTTGCTGTTTGTTCTGAGATAAATTCAAACCACATAAATACAGTGTGGGCAGAAAGTAAAATTCTTGAATGTTAAACCTGTTGGTGCATCACGTAAATAGTAAGATTTAAAAGGTTAATCCTTCCGGCTGGAGTCGACTCAGCCTCTGAAATAAATTATTACAAGGAACATACCCTGAAGGGTAAAGGTGGATAGTGCATAGGGCTGAGAGCTTCACCACACTCATGTTCCGACTGTCCAGAAATTCTGGCAGCCTCAATCTCCTACAGCAATTAGGCCTGTCCGGGCCTCTCATTGGCCAGCTCTACTCTTTTACACGTAAAGGTGGGTCATACCACAAATCGGGGGTGTAGGGGAGGCTTTATATTGAGTATCTGACCTAGTGTTCCGTATCAACGCTGTGACTGGGCCAGAGGGCTGCAGGGCGGCGTTCGATTCAGACCTCTTTTCTACACACTATGGTGATTGTTTCTCCGGGCTTAATCCGGCCGAAGCGTGAAGCTGCTCACTCACGTATGTTTACTTTTGTTGTTAACCGAAAAACTATACCTCGGACCTATTCATTGCCTGGTGATCGGGCCTATGTAAGGGTTAGGCAGTTGGATTGCTTGGCCCTTTTGACTCAGATGTGACGGATATGTTGCCCGAAAGTCGGTAACTACCAATATAGGGACGTAACATCGCAGAAGATTGAAGATAACAATCTATGGTGAACGGATGTTTATCCACACTAACAGAACATTTCAGTTAGTTAGTTCTTGTTCCGATCGCGGACGTACGCCTCTTAAAATGTGTGCCAAGGTTAAAGACGCCCGTTGTTTTTAGATCGAGGAAACATCCATAAAACTATTTAATGTCCCTTGCTTTGTGCATATGGGTGTGCTTTCCTTAAAGGCTCCACATTACGCGACAGTCATTGCTTATTTATAAAGCTAACCATTAAACGAACTGACGGTAGGCAGTGCCCACATGAGTGGTTTGGTCTGCATTTAGAATCCGTTTTGTGAGAAAAGAAAGAAGAAAATGACGTAACTCTCGACAATAAGGCAAGTTTTCGGGGCGAAAAAATAAACGTGAGATCTGATTGGAGACGAGGAGATTTGTGAAGTCTGTGGTAACAGAAATAGGTTTATAACAACCTAAACGTTACGTTGTGGAAATTTCCATATCCACGTTACTTAATCATTATTCCATGGAAAGGAACAATGTTGCTAACCAAGAAAATTAATTTTAATGAAGCAAAACTGGACGCCGGCACAAAGCATACCGCACAGACCTCACTCTTTTCTGCGGAAACCGGCGTATTAGCCACTACCTACACAAGTGACGTAACCCTACCTTCATTCCAAACATATGAGCTGTAGCTGCTACATATATATAATGCACACGTAATGGTGATTCATTTTACCAGTCACACAACATTTCTACCACACCTACCCATGCTGCTGTAATTGTCACATATCAGTATATCGCAGTGCGTGGTTTTTGGCCGGTGGAACTTTCAAATGGTAGGCTAGGAGCGAGTCACTAATTCTGTGTCATGTTTGCTCTAGTCCTCCTCCCTGCCACCGTCAGTACAGTTGACGTTGTCACGCTTAAGTTCCAGACAAATAAGCACCCACCCCTCGCTACCTTGCCACACCCAGTAGGTTCGGTCACCGGCTCCGCTAACTCCACGCTCCAAAAACCATGAACTGCACTATACATCACCTAACATCCGAGACATAATATTCGATGCCTTAACCCAATGAACAGAACACTTCAAAGTGCAAGAAAAGTGTTTCTTATACGTAACGGGTGTCTAGGATCTGAAGTAAATCACCTCCTGCATCTCTTTTAAACATGATGAGTAAAAACGTAATAATAACTGCAGTAAGATGAACTAAAACGCGAGGACCACGAATCATGGACAATCAGAATACCTGCGAGCGCTCTGCTGCCTGCCGTCACTTGAAACTTTCAAAGTGAAAATCGATTCAAGTCATCAGCTGAAATAATGCTTGTTTTGTGAGCCACGCATGAGTCGCAACGGGGTTTCCATAATTACATTAGAGCTTGGTTTGTAAGTGAAGTCACGCCCTGAAACCAAGTGAAATGTAAGGCTGCCGACTATCACATGCGCACAGTAGTACGTAGACTGTAATGCCGTCTTCAGTGTTCACAGCTATGTTGTACTGCCTACTGTGTAACGTTGGTAACAGCTCTTCAGGTAACGAATTCTTATACAAATGCGGATGATTACAAGAGTAGTTGCTGGCAAAATATAGTTCAATTTGTGTGTCATGGAACATCACCATAACAAATAATGACCTATAAAACATGTTAATTATACTAAATAGCCATCTCAGTTCATGAGCAACTTTTTTGGTTAGATCTTTTAGTTGTCGTTGTGAATACCCAGACCACTATGAATAAGGATTATTGATTAAACTGTAATCGTTTATCTATTATGAGTGCTATCCATAAAGTTGTTTGAGGCACTGCACCACAAGACGGGAGGTTCCGAGACCGATTCCCAGTGTGGTCCTTGGAAATATTCAAGTGACCTGTTCCTGATGCCTGCATTCAGTAGCCCTGGGGTCCACTCAGCCTGCAACAGAGATGAGTGCTACGGAATTTCCTTCGGGGTAATCTACGGCCGACGGGTAGATGGATGGAAGTCCAACGCTCAATTCCCCTCTGAAATTTTATGACTTTTTAGGGAAATCTTTACCTTTACCAGGCCCAATATGCATACACTAAACCACCATTTTTTATCGGGGTCTGTTGTGTTCTCTGTAACGTCATTCGTAAACCAAGCTGCATAGTAACCATGGAAACTCAGTGCTCTTTTCAACCCGGGTTTGAACGTTACTCACAAACCAAGCTGTATGTTAAATATGGCAACCTGGTAACCATACTACACTGAAAGAAAGAAAACCATATACATGGTAACTCGCGCATGACACATGTTACCGGACTGTGATGTGAAATGCAGTAACGATGGAAAATCTAATGTGACGTCACTCAAAAACCAAATCTGTCTGAAGATTACAAATAGGTGTGACTCACTCACACCAAGAATACTGTAAAACTTAGATATAAAGTGTATGTGTATACATATGAATATATCGCTGATCCGGAAATTAGTTGTACAAAATGCTGACAACAATATATTTGTAGGGTTCTTCCCATAGATCGCTAATTAGGAAAACATTTCTTTCGGAAGTCTCCGATTTTTATTCACAGCTATATTAAAGATTGGGCAATATTATTGATTCAGTTGTGTTGTGTAATTATCTGTTAAAGAAAAAAGACGTTTTCAGTGTCATGATAGACGCCACTGATTAATACACGAACAGTGTCACCCCGTCATTCACATTGTGGCTATATTTCTACCGTTATATATACATATATACTGATATTTGAATGCAGAATAACTTTACTCTTCAAGTATCCTGTGCAACATCTGTGGAGCAATAGAAATGAAGATTCGAGAAAATATGAAAGAATAAACTCAAAGATGTTTCCACTCTCCGGCCTCGAACCTTCTTCACTGCTCACGAACGTGCAGGTATTATTTTGTTGAGCTCTGTATTGAAAAATAACTCCCTAACTAAATATATAATTTATTTTGAGGCTTTGAACGTGTTCCTATTTATTGAAAAGTCCACACACACCTAAAAATTTCGATTCTTACCTCCCCCTCCTTTTTCTCTCTCTCTCTCAGGGGCAATAAAATTGCGTGCCTAACAGAGTCAGTAAAACGTCGTCCGGTCACGTGACCCAATGCTGCTTTGGTGGAGACTGGCATGTCTATTAACTTGAAAAGAAGTTTTTCTATGAAAGGCACTCTAGCCCACTGTACTCAGAAAAGTTCTTCTTGATAAGTTAATTGTTGCTCAGCTTGTCAAGTAATTTCCCGTATCTTGTAGGAGAGAATGTCCTTTACCTTCCTCACAATAACACACCAGAGGTCCGTATCTTGAAACAGATAACTTCAGTCAACAAAATCTATTCCCATTTATCTAAACTCCACTGTAATATTCTCTCAACTATGCTTATACCCTACAACAGGTTTTTACCCACAGGTTTTCTCATAAACTCCCGCTATTATCTTGCTTCCATTTTTGCTCATTCTTCCGAGATTTTCATTCACGTAATAAAAGTAATGTTTTATAATCCGACATATTTTAATCCGGAAATCCTGCTAAGGCCACTTGAGGAAAGTAGTCCCCAGACCACTATACTTGGGTTTTACCAGAAAAAGCTTTATCAATGAACAGGCAGGCCCCAAGGGCCTGTTCAAAAAAACCTCCACGAGTGCTGTATCTCCTAACCCCTTATTCCCTCCTCCAGAAACAAAGAGGAAACTCCTCATGGCACTGAACCAGCAAATGAAAAAGAAATCCAAATGGAACACTCCTCTGATTATTTGTGCAGCATAAGTATGGGAACAGTAAAAAATTACCTATAAAATCTTAGGTAAGTATGGGTACCGCCCGATAATCCGGAATATCCGACAATCCGGCACCCGCCCAATACCTTGGGTGCCAGAATGAACGAATTTACTTTAAGCGTCCAGGAATTCCAATAACTATTATCTCATTATACAGTTTTTCTCCTCTTTCCTATTACTTCTTGCTGCTTATGTCCAAATATTTTCCTCGGCACCGTCTTTTCGAACACTCTCAACATACGTTATTCCTTCACGGTCAATTATCAAGTTCCACAGCTGCATAAAATGCCAACATTACTCTTTCCAATTATAATAGTTACGTATTTCTTTCAACATGACAGCTGAATATCGCCTTCAACGCCCTTGAGAGGATCAGCGTCGTTGTTTGCTTGCCACTGTTGAGTTTTGTAAGCCTATGGCCTCAGCCGCTGAGGCAGCACAATTTGGACCGGCTGTGACTTGTTTAGTTGGCCTACTCTATTATTCGGGGACCGCGGTAGCACAGTGGTTAAGGTGCTGTGCTACAAATCGGAAGGTCGCTGGCTCGATCCCAGGTGGTGTCAGTGGATTTTTCATTGACATATAATCCCTACGAACGCACCACGACCCTGGGGTCGACCCAGCCTCTAATAGAAATGAGTACCAGGAGTATTTCCTGGGGGGTAAAGGCGGCCGGTGCGTAAGGCTGACAACCTTACCACCATCCTGTGCCGTTGTCACGAAATCTGGAAACCTTAACTTCCTGGAACCCTCTGGGCCTGTCCAGGCCTGTAAACGGGGATGCTTTACCTTTCACACTGTTCCTTGTCTGCCCTCGATTATGGATGTCTAAGCGAAGTGCCATGTGCAGCTGTGTTTTATTGCTGATCATAGTCACAAGCCTTCTTAAAGTCATAGCTATCAGTCCAGGATAATTTTCAAACTTGGCAGACAGGCCAGTGTCTTTGCTTAGGAAGTGTCTATTATGAACAAATGTAATCAGTGCTATGTAGAGAGAAGCCACAATCAGAGAGATAAAGAAGACTGTGAAATATTGAAATAAAGACGTCAGCTGTAAACTTATATAATTTCCGGGTTCGGAGTTAAAAAAAACTACTTGTATTTAACTTATTGTTGTGTTGACTGTACTAACATGGTTATCACCGAGTACAAGTAATTGAGCAAAATTTCCTGTTATTCAAGAAAAATAATACCCATTTTTCTCCTGTTTTTATCGTCCGAAGTACTCTATCTTAACTTCGGCCAGACATATAAATGAATATATATAATTTCCAACTGTGAAACACGAACTTTGTAAGTTAGTGTTATTTTATTGCGAGAAAATAATACAAATATTATCTAAAAGGAATAAGTATATAATTGGGTCTATTGCTGGTATCCCGAAGAAAATCATTAGCAGACCGAAATACGAACAAAAGTCGAAGGACGTGACAGTAACGAATTAAACACAAAATTTCGCGTGGTTTATTTTATGGCTCCATTAGTATCCCGCGCTGTATAAGGTCACAGGAGGACAAATGGTGAATGGTGAACTGAAAAAGGATTTTGGCGCGGCGAGAGGGGGGGGGGGGAGGAGCAGTCCTATATAATCAAGGTAACATGCTGGTATTTTCCTGGATGAGGGCTATTACAAGACTTGAAATACGTAAGGGTAGCTGAAATCCCGCGCGAGAGTTGACATGGAAACTTCATACCACAGTTTTAGAGAGGTAACTGATACAAGACATTGTTCTGTAAAATACAATGCTTTAATTTAGATTTGAGGGCCGATAAATGTGACAAAATGTGACTATTCAGTTCCTAGCCTGCTTTCTCAAGCAACAGCTAGTAATACATGAACATTTAATTTTTACCCCTTTTTTGTAATATCGTAAACTCTTTCAGAGAAAAGACTAGAACACGAAAGTGTGTGATGTAGGTTGCTGAAAAAATAACTGAGCCAACACAAATTTTGTTACGCGTCTTGCATATCGGCAGTGGGGTTTCAACCTTAAATAGTCTGGAGCATAGGCGTAACTCGGGGGAGGGGGTTGCAAGGGGGGCGAATGTTTCTCCAATATTTTTTCTACCAAACAATAGTTGTTTTGGCTAACGAGTTGAAGATGGGCAAATAAAAGAGAGATATATTTTCTAAACGACCACTTGAGAGGTGTAAAGATAGAAAAAAATTAAAAACCCACGTTTGACTGCTTCATAATTTAAAGTTTCTAATACCCATGGCCGATTTTGTCCCTCCCCCCATGTCGTTATCCAAATTCCGCCTAAGGTTGTAATAAAATGTACAAACTTCAACGGTTGACACAGAGTAACTGACTGTACAAAGAAGTATCATACACAGTACACCTTCCCCACATCCCTCTTGAGTCGTTTGTCTGCTTCGGCTAATTAGCCTACTTCTATACGCATATTCCCCTGAAGCCTGTTCGCAAAGACACAGGGGTGATAATTAGATATTTTTGCCAGAGACAAAATCTTCAGAGTGGTTGACATAGTTCGCAGACGCCAGGAGAAAAATACAAAAAATAGGCAGAGCGTACGAATCCTCTAGCAACGACATCCCCCCGCTATCCATGCGGCTTCTTCAGCAGCAGCAGTACAGTCGACCCGATCTGTGAATCCCCGCACCTGAATGTATGGGTGTGTTACAATCGCTAACGTTCCTTCCCCGTGAATGTGTCCGTCGCTGCGGAAATCTGAGGATAGCGAAGGTAAGGTCATTTCGTGACCTACAGTAGAAGAATCAATGGCGTGTGAATTGTTACATATTACATTAGCTGTTGATCAATATCCTTTCCATCGAACAAGGTGCAGCGCTTATCCATTAATGGCTCAAAATCCAATAGCCGTGCCCACAAATAAATAATTTCTCTATTTTTGTTCATGATGTGTGCAACGCGATACAGAACGACAGCGACATATCGGCGAATATCTCAAGTAATATTGTGATGCGCCGGTCCCAGTGGTCGCACAGTCTAAGGCTTAGGTCTATGGCCGCTCGCCTGCTGAGATCGTGGGTTCGAATCCCACCGGGGGCATGGATGTCCGTGTGTTGTGTGTTAGCAGTTAGAGGTATCTGCGACCCGCTAATCACGCGTCCAGAGGAGTCCTACCGACTGTGATGCTTCGTTGTGTGTGATCTAGAAACCTCAAGAATGAGGAGGCCATGGCGCGCGTTGGGCTGCAGCGCCACGGAGGGGGGGGGGGGATAAATAAATAAATATTATGATGCACAGTACTTCGCGCAAATCTGACTGCTGCTATGTGAGGCAAACAATTAATTCTTTTCTTTCAAGAACCACATTTTGGTTACTACCGTACTCACAACAGAATCAGACACCCTAACGAAGCCCTCAACCCGACACTACATTCCTCTAAGACTAGTTTTGATAGCATCCTCATACGTTAAGTGTCCCACGTGAATTTCTTTTGGAGTTTACTGATCTTTGATCAAATTAATATCTTCAGCGGCTTTTCCTGAAACATCCTTAATATATGCGCTTCACTCAACCCTTCCTTTCCAGCAAACTTCAAAATTATCCTAAGAACCAGCAATATAAATAACATAGGCTCGGTCACCGTGAGCACCGAATTTGTTAAATGTGATAAATAATGCTTTTGGAATGTAAATATACAAGAAAATTTGGTAAGCAGCGTCAGGCTCTTCATTGCCTCTCGATTTTCTTCAGTTACAGAACACGTAAAATAATAACCACAAGCATTTATACTTTCCATTTTAACGATTGTAAAGTGACCAGGAAAATGGAAAATTAATAAAACAGGATGGAGTTTCTTATAGGGTACTCCAATGCGGTACATTTAGACATGTTGGCGCCTGGCAGCTGTACCGTGACCCCGTCACATAGCGAGCGTGGATCGGCCAGTCATTCCGGCTTAACTGACATTCACGACATTTGCTGTCGTTACTTACAGGTTTCTTGCACACAGACTACACGGTGTCGATGATAAAGATGACTGATGAATGACAATATAGCATGGATATTTGTAAGGTACAGATTGTGGCTCAATTCGGGTACTATTCCGGAACTGTTCCAGTACTGAGGAAAATCAGGGACATCAGGATAGCCGGTGTTCCAGTCAAAATTTAAAAAGGGCATCCCCCCTCCCCCGAGTACAAAAAGTTAAGATTTCCTACTTCGCTGACCTGATCGATGCTCAAATATTAGCTCGCCGTGCGGTGAGGTGCATCGAATAGTATAATGTGTACTTTACGAGAAACCGTAAATCAGTAATGTACACAGTGTAATAATGTACGGTGACAACATAAATAAAAAATTTTTACGACCTGAGCCACGATACGCTTGCAAATTTAACGCATAAAATTCCGCGAATTTAATGTTCTTCTATATGTCTCTCAGGGTGATACTGTCAATCACCTACTGCCTGCATGATTTCAGCTTTAACCAATCTGAAATTTAAGAACAGCGATTTAATTCCGGGATAAAACAATCAAAATTGCCTCGCGTACCACATTTTCGGAAGGACTGGTGTCCTCCTCGCCGTTTGTTAGTTAGGTTTAATCTTTTAAAAAGTGAAATTCGACTTCCTGGAGACGGCAAAGTTCACGTTTCGGCCAATGAAAATATTGCAGCTTCAGCAGGGAATATTTCTTTTTTTAGAGGTGACCGAGGACGCGAGCTCGAAGGGTGGGGACTGTTTGTAATACGTCAGAGTCGAGTGGAGGCGTTATATATATATATATATATATATATATATATTTTATTTATTTTTCCATGTATGCTTGATAGCTTTACAAAAATTTTTTTATGCCACAATAAAATTTTTAACTCCAAATTCACAGATTAATACATTAAAGTATCGCAATTTGTTGAATTAAGTTCCACACGTGTACTTGAAGATAGTGAATTTAAATTATGTTAATTGAATTATATTAATAATTGTCCAACGAGATGCAACACAAAGCAGTCTATTATTCTGCAAGTTCACTCTACATGTTTCGGGTGTCAGCCACACCCATCATCAGGAGTACATAAAGCTCTAACTACAGCCTCCGGTACTGGTCATGCTGCACAAAAAATATCACCAGTACCGGAGGCTGTAGTTACAGTTTTGTGTACTCCTGATGATGGGTGTGTTTGACACACTAAACATGTAGAGTGAACTTGCAGAATAATAAATAGACTGCTTTGTGTTGCATTTCGTTGGACAATTGTTAATATAGATCAGCGATGCACGGAACCATAAACATAAAATTTGGTAATTTAAATATCACGTATGAACTTAAAACTTAATTGGCATCCAAGTAATACAGATGTGATGACTTTTACTAGCCGTGTTCAATCATAAAATGTCAGCTAAGTGTAATAAATTTATGACATCACTCATTTGCTTGTAATAAAATCGCCAAAATCAGTCAAACGTGTTTCTTTGGACGCATTCGTGAAATGAATGCTGGCGCTGGGTTAACTCCAAGTAATATTCCTATTGAAGGTAAGATCTCATCTCGCCGAGTGTCAGCTATCCCACGCAATCGAGATGAACTGTAACAGACGCTACATTTGGAGCATAGCTATTTATGGTGTTCGAACTTGGACACTTCGAAAAGTGGATCAGAAATATCTGAAGCGTTTTGAAACATGGTGCTGGAGAAGGATGGAGAATATCTGTTAGACCGACCGTGTGAGAAATGAAGTGTAACACAGAGTCAAGGAGGAGAAAAATATCTTACGTACAATAAAAAGAAGGAAGGCCGACTGGTTTGGTCATATCATGCGTGGGACCTGCCTTCCAAAACACGTCATTCAAAAGAATAAAAGGATAAATAAAAAGGACGGAAAAACGAGAAAGAAGGCGTGAGCAGCTACTAGGTAACCTCAAGGAAAAGAAAAAAATATTGGAATCTGAAAGGGGAAGTACCAGATCGCAGTCTGTGGAGAACTCGTCCTGGAAGAGGCTATGGACCTGTCGTAAGGCAGACTACGTGATGAACGACGTTAACATTTATTTGGGTAAATACAACCGGCAAAACAGGTGCTTGTGCAAGTATGGTATATCAGTACTTATTTATCATCGTACAGCTGAGCAGAAGTATAAATAATAGACACGGTCATAAAGTTAGACAGTTACATGACGTCAAACTTCTAGCCCTCCCCACGATTGTCGTCAGCAAGCCTACCCCTGACAATACTCGAGCCAAGAAAATGCAGTGGCCAAGACAATGACTTCTAAGGTGTAAAAAGCACCACGGCAAGAAATGTAAACGAATTGTAAACGAACCGGCACAGTTCCGTCCATCAACGTCAAGAATCTGCTTCCTAACAAAGCCAGTGATGAGGTTAAATCAGTGCAGTTGCCAAGACACAGATATTTTCTCGTGCGTGACAAATGTCCAGGATGGAATTTGTTATTTCATACCGCCTACGTACTGGAAACGAAGCACAGACAGTGACAGAACATGGCTGACGCACGAAATGAAAGACACAAATGAACTTTTACCTTTTTTGAATATCACTGTCTTTCGGGATGCGATGCCGTTTAATCTAGTAACCGGAATTTCAGAGAAACACACTGCTCCCATCTTCAGGGTAACTACTTCCTTGAAGAGGGAAGCAGTATATATCTCCGAAACACTGGCAACTTGATACCCGACTATTCGGCGTCACATTCCAGGCGAGAGTTTTCGTCATAATCACTGGCGTGAGAACTTCAAATCTCACATTAATGTGTGTTATTAATAATGTTCATGCCAATGCCATTCGTCGCTTTGCATATCCGTATTTTGTTCCACTTTCTGTTAAAGCAGACTGAGAACAAATGAAATTTCAATACACTTAAAAGTCCTCCCTTCATAAACCCATTCTCATTGCTATTTCTTCATGTAGTCGTATACGTGCATATAGAATGAAGGCAAGACGATGCAGACACACTGATGGACAAAGTTTCATATTTCTCCTCCTGATGACCAGTTCAACAATAAGATTACTTGGGATTTTCCTAAAATTCATTGAACAAGTTTGGACTTCGCGTGTCGTCAGAAATTTAAAACGTTACAAAAATCTTACAATTAGATGTAGACTCTCTGGAACAGGGAAAGCGCAGTCGGTAGCGTAGCGTAGGCTACGGTTTGGGCAGTCCGGGTTTTGAATCCTGGGAGGGGAAGGATATGTTTCTCTTGTCCAAAATGTCCAGCCATCTACTCAATGGATACCATGAGCTCTTTCACTGTTGTGAAGAGACAGAAGTCTGCGGCTGACCTCTAACGCAGAGGTTAAGAATGAACGCAGCTACATCTCCACTCCCCTTCTGTTCATGCGTCACGTGCAAAGGGACGCATTTTGCATATGAAGGATGAAAACAAATCTTTCATATTGTGGTTGATTGAAACGGGAAATTGGAAGCCTTACCGTATCTGTATTTGTCGACTTTATCAAACGTAAAAATCTACGAATTAGAAGCTGAAAAGGGAAGGTTGTATCTCCAGACGCTCCGAAATAGATATGCAAATGTGTCCAGGGAGAAACAAGCTAACCTTTCACAGTTTCCAGCTCATTTCGCGTTTCATTCGTGTTTATAATAATTTGTTACGTACAGTAAAGTACGAAAAACCCATCGTAAATTATGAACTCATGGCATTAACACCAATAACTTGTAGCGGGCAGCAGAAACTATTAGATCTCCTTTTAAGTTACAGCCTTGTGTACCATTATGCATAGACCATAGGCTACAATTCCTATAGCCTATTTTTAAATGGGCGTGATTCATTGTCACAAAGTAATTTCGACGCTATACAAAAGCACTGAAGAGTTGGAACACTAGGATTCTGTTTCTGATTCCTGTTCGAAGCATGGATAGGTCGTTTATTCCTACTCTTTGCTTAGATGCAGGCAGGAGTCTTGCGAAAAGTCGATACCCCGTTATGTGTTAAAATGAAATCCGCTTGGGGATTATTCTGGTCGAAGGAGTAAACTCCCTTAAAATAGTCCCTATGGGAATCGAGGCAGGTATTCCACTGATACGCCAGCCGACTGAGACCCTCGAACCACTGCACTCCCTCAGCCTTGACATTTTCAAGTGACCAAGATCTACAGCCCTTTAGTGCTTTTCTGAAGGAGCTGAACACGTGGACATGACAAAGTGAAAAGTCCGGGCTGTGTAGAGGATGGTACAGGACTTCTCAGAGCATGTGCCGCAGTTGGACATTGCGGGACATGAGGATGGGCGCTGTCGCGCAGCGCAGCGAACCCGCCATTAGCACTATGGGATGGTTCGGGCGTATCTAGGGGTTGCATAAAGGCTCTATGCTTCTAGGACAACGTCAGGGTCCTTGAACGGCAAAGCGTTTTAGGCTGTAGATTCAGGTCTGACGAACATTTCATGGCCGCGACTGTACAGTGGTTCGAGAAACAGGGAAGTAAGATTTTTTCGGAGATATTCCAGCAGTTGGTGACAAAGGAATGCATGTCCCAACAACCGGTGAGATAAATTGTAACGTCGTCTCCTCCTTCACTCAGAAAAATCACCGAACTAGTCCAGTTTCATTTGAAAATTCTTATCGATGTATAAAATTTTGTAATTTCAGACAGTTTTAGGCGCATTCTTAAAACTGTTTTTCTTTTACGATTAGCTTCATCACGTCTGTCTGTCCGTCCGTTCGTCCGTCCGCATGGGACAACTCGGCTCCCACTGGGTGGATTTTCGTGAAATTTTGTAATGAATGTTTGTTCGAAAATTTGTCCAGAAAATTTAAGTTCCACTAAAATCGTACAAGAATATCGGGTACTGTACATGAAGACCAATATACATTTTGTATCATATCTCCCCTGATTCTTCTTAGAATGAGAAAAATTTCAGACAGAATTTGTAAAGAAAACCAAAACACACATTTTATTTTCAATTTTTCCGAAAATCGTGCCGTTTCTGAGATAATGTGGAAAAACATTGCAGACCCAGGAAAGGCACAGATGACAATACGGTGCATGCGTATTGAATGCTGGACACCTAAGCTACAAACACACACTAAGATTATGTAATACCTACTGCTTTTCCACTTCAACAATGGTGGCAAGAACGCGCCTCAGTGTTACGTTATACGTAATTGCCTATCTTCTAAATCGCAATATGCCAGAAGGTCTAAACCATGACAATGAAAGTACGTTTATAAGAGGGAGGAATTTACTGACCAAAATGTAAAACTGTAAAATGTGTGCGACTATAATATGTGTTACGCAATAACGGGGCAAGTGATGGCGATGCATGCAGAATTTTAATATTTTAATAACAGGCTTGCACACTACAATAACTTCACACTTACACAACACTGAGCAAGAGCAAGTAAATATTAAAAACAGCTCCGGAAGCTAGTTGCTTCAAGCCGTAACGACTCTGACTCGTATTAAGGAGTTGCGAGCTTCGACTCTTGACCAGAATGTAGGCTATACCGTATTAGATTCTTCGTGCTTTTCCACAGTCCCTCCAGGAAGTGCCCGGGCACAACTCATCCTTTCGAAATTATTGTCCAACATCCAGCAAACTTTCGAAGACATGAAGTCTGACGTATCGAGAACGTCATAAAATAAATCAACAAAATGAAATAAACTCACCATAAGGGTGGGGCATATCAGGGTTCCGATGGATCCATCAGTGTTGATGACTTCTTCGAAGTTTTCCCTTCGTTGTGTTGACAAATGAACTGCAAAAATTTTGAACAAGAAAACAACACACATTATGACAGTGGCACTTCAATTATAACGAGAAACTCTTCGTTTTTACCAAAATTAAGACACTAAACTCAGAATAATTCCAGTAGGACATTAAAGGATTTTGCCCTACTTAAGTGTTCCTTCACTAAAATATAATTCTGAAAACATATTTTGTGCATACGTGGGAACATCCATTGTAATGTAAATGTGGATTTTACATTGATAATCACGCTCAACGACTATCTGGACTGAATATCATCACCCTAAAGAAAGAGGCAGCAAGTTACCCCGAAATTTCCGCACTGACTTACGATCCTACAATGCATCATAAAAATCCAGAGAAACATAATACAAATTATGGCTTAATCTCCTGTGTTTCGGCAATGTATCCGTTTAGTGGGTGGTTAACCAGTATTTCGAGGACCACACCTCCACCTCCTGCACAATGTCACTGTATGATGACACATTCTAGACGACCACAATATGAACAATATCGTGCTTTTCCACTCACAAACACTAAATAATGGGTGTCCAAAATGTACACAAATTGAAAATTGATAAGAAGCACAAACATCTGGTACTCCAATATCCATAATTTAAACAAAATATGGTACTTCATAATTCTGCGCAATCGTGACCAAAGACACTTGATACTTAACATCAAAAGCAAAGTGTTTAAAGAGACTCATACTCAATGGAGTTCAATGCAGGTTACAAGTCACAAAAACTCAGTTTACTGCAAATGTATATCCGTAAAAATGTAACACGTTTCACAACAAATGAGTAGCAATTTTTATACATTATGCGGATTCACTCAGGCCATTCGACAAAAAGCAGACACACATGCGCACACGTGCCATCAAACGTGGCGCCTGAGAAACTCGGCGAACAATAATGGGGTATCGCATGATTACGTTATTTATAATTTAACATCAGAAAGCACTTACGCACAGGGGACGAGGGATTAAGGGCAATTTGCTTCTGTATAATAACACACGACACATTATTCTGAACTTGTTTCACCAAGCAGTAAGCGAGGCAATATCGATAATGGCTGACGACGCTGAGCATCTTGCGTTGTTAGCCGGCATTTATCAAACTAGCTAACACGAGTCGTATACGCTGCAACATCTTACGTTTCGGCTCAGTTGTTTATACACAGACAGTAACATTTTACACGATATTTCACTGCGAGATTTCTGGCTTCCGCCGCCGTTTATTCGATGTCTTCGTTCTTCCGGGACGAGCGAAGTGTAGGTCAGTAGTAGGTTTCCGACACTTCGGGACAATTACCGGTCCAGTACTGTAGGATAAATCAATAAATTGCTGTACTGCTTACTCCTAAACGTCGCTACCTACTACCGACCTACGCCAAACTTCCTATAAAAGCGAGGGCCTCACTTAAGAAAATTTCATTGTGTGTGTAGAGTTTTTACAGTCTACAATAATCTACAATACATTCCACCGAGACTATTATTATTATTATTATTATTATTGTATCTTCAGAAGATTGATTATCACATTCTGTCGTCTTTGATATTACATTTAAATTTATATAGTGAGAAATCCTTAAAAAATTTTAAGTATTCTTTTGTTAGTTTTGTTTGTGTCTGCTGCCTACCCATTTTTGTGTTTGTGTGTTTTACTGTTTCTGTTATTGACCACTTGGCAGTTGACTTAGCGCATTAATAAACAAGAGTTGAATTGTTATTAGGCGTATTCGCAAAACTGCGATAAACGACTATTAGGTACGTCAAATCTGTCTATCCGTCCATCCGTCCGCATGAAACTCGGCTCCCATTGAATGGATTTTCATGGAATTTGATATTGGAACATTTTTCGAAAATAAGCCGAGAAAATTCAAGTTTCATTACAATCTGACAAGAATAACGGGTACTCTACATGAAGGCGTATGTACATTTCTGACCATATCTCACTCTATTCTTCTTAGAATGAGAAAATTTTCAGACAAAATTTGTAGAGAAATCAAAACACTCATTTTGTGTTCAATAACTTCTTCTCTAGAATTGTGCTATTTATGAGATGATGTGAAAAAATATGGCAGAGCCAGACAGGCCACAAGTGACAATAAAATACAGCTCATGCGCAATTAATGTTGAATAACTAAGGCTACAGACACACATGCAGAATATGTAACACTTAATGCTTTTCCATGCCAACAATGGTTACATAAACGCGCCTCATTGTTACTTTTAGACGAACATTGACTGCCTTGATATTATTATTATTATTATTATTACTGCTAATAATAATAATACTGTACGTAATAATAGTAATAATAATTTCGTTATTTTTAGGAGGACTGCGGCTTCCTAATTTCCTAGTCATTTTTATCTCTTATTTTTCATTTCTAACACACTTTTTCCTTTTGTTGTACCATGAAATTTAATTCTTGCTTGTTTAGAACAGAGCTATTGGCAAGCGCTCATAGTAATTTATTATTATTATTATTATTATTATTATGTAATTAATACTCATGACACGTGCCTTTATTTCATTAACTGAAACGTCCAAGTCCACTTTTTAATGTATTCATACAGAATATGTGAAGTATGGCTACACTATCATGCATTACATAAATTTGCATGTTCACGTTACACAGACATTAACAACTTTTAGGATGCTTACAATTCATTTGTGTAGTTGACATGTTACCCACCCGGATACATGACGCTCCAAAACACAGTACACGCGCGATAACTAGATAGGTGTACAAGAGTACGGCCAAATTCAATTACGTTTCGCTTTATCGCCATCGCGTTATTATCGATCTTGTTACATTCCTCAATATACGTATTAATTTTTAAAATCAAAAGTCTCATGTGCACCTAAATTCCGTGTGTTAAAACAATAGTTCATACAAAAAGTCTTTGAAGATATGCATCACCCGATTATCTAAAGAAAGTCATTAAAATAACAGAATTGTTTTTCAGTAAGTGTGCTCAAACTTTCGTATTATAACTACTGACTTGCAGGAGGACAGCCGACAGATCAAAATTTTGGATCACGCGAAATAATTTTGAAGACAGTTGGTATCTGATATCTGCGCTCTTCTGGGATATTATGAAGCGTATATTGGTAATACCTTACCGATGTTTCGGGACAACCTATCGGTCCCATCCTCAAGGGGGACCGATGGGACGCACAGGTTGTCTCGAAACGTTCGTAAGGAGTCACTAATATAGCTCGCGTAACAACCCAGAAGAGCGCAGATATCATCTACTTAGCGGCGGAAGCCTGAAATCACAGACGTCGTATTTGTCAGTTCCCATATCCGTGAAATTCTGAGAATAAATTTTGAAGCCATGATGCTTCACGTTTAAGAATTCTAAAATTGTGCGTCTGTGTGATCCATGCATCATGCCATGCGCCTAATTATATTGGTAAAGGTAAAGTTCACCCTAGAACAGGCCATGAAGACCCAGAGGAAGAGTAGAGGCATAGCTCAACTGTTTCTGTGACCTCGGTGTTAGATGGGGGTGAGTGGTCAACGCCACGTCCCGGCCGCTTTACCCCCAGGAAAGAAACCCAGTACCTATTGTGTAGGAGGCTGAGTGAGCCTCCAGGACCGGCCTGGATGGGTGCAGAAAGCCTCGCCACCTCCGGGATTCGATCCCCGGACCATCCAGCCCTTAGCCAGTCTATATACCGACTGAGCTATCCAGGCCCACAGTGCCTAATGGGCCTTTATAAAACAATGGTGTTATTATCAAATGCCTACTCTTCTGATATCCGTATATTTTTCTATACATATTTTCAGTAACGAGTGATGTTTGACAACAAAGTAGTTGATTGACCTGAAAGGGCTTGCCAGTTTGGTTAATGAGTAATATTTATGGAGCCCAGTCCCTTCAGACTGAAGGAGAATATAAGGAAAAATTCAACTTTATAAACCCCCTTGGGAACACAGCGGTCAGAAGGATCTACCCCCTTACACAGTGCATGCTATGTTGCGTGTCTGTGACGAGCGTCACATTCTTCGTAGGCAGCGAGTTGAATTGCACGAAAGTCGCCGAGAGGCGTGGCTTCATAATGGAAAGCAACATGTTACCAACTTGCCTAAAACACTTACGGTATGAAACTCATTTAAAATCCTAACAAGTATGCTACCGGCGTCTGTAGCCAGGAAACATTTGACACAATTACAAAGTGTGTACCGTCCCATATCCCCCCAAAAGTTTGACTATGTGCAAAGCATAAGAATTCTGTTTTGTTCGCAAAGATTTATTTAACTACCTGTAAAACCATGCAAATGTAAAGAAAAGTGTACTGAATGTAAAATGTGTTGTGTTTCACTCTACAACGCTTGTTTCAGGCTATTTGTTATTTTTTATTACCCTATATATTTTGACCGACCGTCGTGGGACTTTTAATACCGACGTACCTGCAAAGAGGCATGAAGAGCTTCATGAACAATGTCCGTTTCACGAATTTTAATCAAATTCCCATACAGAATTTTGTGAAAATCCATTCAGCGGTTTTCAAGTTACACCTACAGGCGGACGGAAGGACGGACGGATGGAAAGCAATGAGCGCTCCATACGGATGCGGAAACGCCCAGTAATATACAAGTTATGCCCCTACAAACATGAGAAGTGTGCCAGAAGTTACAGCACAATGCAAGGTGTCCCTTTTAAAGTGACCCTGAGCACGGCAAGTTTATCGCATAGAAAGCCTCCATTCACCGCGGTTCCCCATGATAGCTGCCGTGCTTATGTGCCCGATAAAATGGGCATCCTCTATTTCAGTACTGCGGAACTACATTTAAAAACTAAGTACATTAATGAGGTCGATAATAAATGTGTTAATATTCAGTTTCCTTGCCTTGTACTTTTACAATAAGATTTTGGAACCCAAAAGACACGTGTAGCTTCATCACTCTTCTACTAATACTTCACAGAGAATGGCGATAATAAGAAGGCAACGGGTCATAAATTGGCAAGGATGAACAAAAAAATGGTTGTAGAATATTTTAAAATAATATTATAACGTGTGTTCGTGAAGTGAAGGAAACTGGAGAGTTAAAACTGAAGTGGTGGCCTGGTGGTTACCATTCCTGCTTGATATTTGGCTAGCCTTGATATTCACCCACGATGGCCGCTGAACCAAACACATAACGCAGTACACCACTTGGACAATGGTGAAGGATAGCGGTTTGGTACGTAGCCAGGGTCTTTAACAGTTGCTTTTGTCTCTGTTCGGACCACATGGTGGGACAACCCGCGTTCCAACGAGTCATAAAAATGTTTGATTGAAGGCCCGAAGGCAGTGAAAATAATTCTGAATCCGAATGGACTAGGCGGCCTAAGTTGTGACATTTCGATTCAGCTCTTGTTTCTTTTGTGCTGAATTAACAGTCTGATATTCCGTTACAGATTCAACATTAATACACTACACAAAAAAAAAACCAACAAAAGGACCAAAACATAAGACGCAACAATATAAGAAAACACAATTCAGTTAACTAACCAATAACAGTTAAACGGAGACAATTGTAATTATTGTACACAAAACAATTTCACAATTATTTTCACGAGATAAAAAATGAAATTGATAGTTAAATCTCTTCTTAAGAGTAACAATGTGTGTTGTTAAGTACATCAGCGTATCTGGAAAGAGAATTTGCAGCTGACACGCATCTCGCAGACGGACGGGTTTGCGAGAAGAGCAGCGATAGGGGTAGACAAGCCTCTTCGATGCCGAATAGGAACTAAAGCACTTATAATGCCCAAACGGGGAACACAAATTTTGGAAATAAGTTGAACATTTAAAAAAAAAGGGGGGGGGGTGGTTGCGATGGTTCCGGTCACGTACATGTGCAGTTCTGGGTATTCCAATGCAAGAGAGAGATGTGAAAGGAATGGGGAAAGTAACGACTGTGACAAGAGAGAGGATCAAAATTTCACTAGTTGCATTCCAGCTTGGCAGCAGGAAAAGTAATGGAATTCCATGTAACAGATTAGTCTTAGGTCATATGCAACATCTGTAGGCAGTTCACACTAATAAACAATCAAGACAAGAAAACAACTTATGATGCAAAAAAAAACCCAGAAACTTAATTGCGAAACACATATGTTAAACATGCTGGCAAAAATAAGATTTAGAATTCACAAATAATCCCATAACATAAAGAGAACCGGTATAGCAGTAGTAGTAGTAGTAGCAACAGCAGCAATAATAACAGCAGTAGTAATAATCTGTAATAACACAATTCAATAGGTATTTATTAAAATTCAGGCTCAACTGCACAAGTGCCAATTATAAGGACAGGACAGAAGCACAAATAAATCACACAACAACAACAACAACAAAAACAATAACGTAATAATAATTCAAGTTTATTTACGTGCCGTCCGAACAGCCCGAGGGCTACAAACAGAATCAGCACAAACTACATACAAAATAAGTAACACTTGAAAAGAGAACAATAAAAGCATTCAGAATATAAAGCGATGAAATGCAGATATCAAAGACTGAGACTTACTGGCTGGAAAACGGAGATATAATACAGAATATAAAAGACAGAAAAACTTAAAGTAGTGAAGGACAATCACTAGCAAGTCATTTAAAGAATGGAAGGAATTAATAAACAGAGAGAATAGGCAAAAATTAATAGTATGAACCATGTGACCTATAGAAGGTATACGACCAATTGCAATCATACAATATTAGATTGACTTATGTTCTTTAGCGAAGCGCCATGGTGACTGAAAATAGCGATGTTTTCAACAGACAGCATCAGCTGCAGTAACAAATGTGGCTGAAGCACTGGCCTTAGTGCGAAGCACAGCATGAAACACCCCGAGTAGCCTCTTGATAATAGCAGTCGCTACACGTGACTGGCGGTGCAGTCGATCGAAGGGCAATACATTTCGTTAGTAACGACATTAGCAAGAAACAGGGCAGCGAAAGTCTAACGCCTGGACTGAGGCACTGATACATTTAACCTGGCCAAAAATATCATCGCATTTATTGGTGCCAATGTTAACAAGAAATACATTATAGCATAAATCAGTAGCTTTTCTTTGAACGCTTTCGATTTTAGAAGATTCGGTGGAACTAAGAGAATTCCAGTGTACCTAAGCGGATTAAAGTTTAGACCGCATAAGGGCACAACATAAAATAACAGGAGTGTCAAGGGTCAAGTGTCAAGGATATAAAAGGATGACGTAACGTAACAAATGAACGCTAACATTTTTTAAGCCTTGCACAGCAACATGATTACGAAAATGGCTGCCAGTCTCTATAAAAGCGGACATTGTGAGAAAAATCTAATTTATATGTAAAAGGGACACTGTTAGTCTTACGAGTGAAGGATATAAAAGTAGTTTTGCGACAACCAAGTTCATACTGTTGCCCGAGTACCAATTTTTGAGATCCAATGTCGGACTGCAAGCGTTTACAGTCCTCAGCATTCTCAATGTTACGAAAGATTCTCAGATCGTCAGCAAAGAGGAGGCAACTGGAGTTACGAATGGAGTTTCAGATAGTGGTACTGAAAACAGCAAAGAGAAAGGGCCCTACGATGCAGCCCTGAGGAACACCAGACTTCATGACGTAAGAATGGGAACAGGGGGCCAGAAGGCCTGCCGAAAGTTAGCTGCGAAGCCAATTAACATACTTAGCAGATAATTATGACGATGATTATATTAATAGCTACATCTATTAGATATATTTCACAACAGTAACACGTTTCGTGCTGAAAGCAAAACGGAAAATGGTTGTCGACGGAAAGTCCGTACATATTCAGTGATCTCTATCCGTAAATGTTCAAGTGACCCCTTAGTGAAAGTTGCAGAGAGTAGTGGGGAGGTGCACAACACCTTGACGGCCCGTACTGCTCTTCCAGCTGATGACGTCATTTAACTTAAGCGCCTAGCTGCGGAAGGTGGAAGAATTGCCAAGCACTTGCCCCCTAGTAAGCGCATGAGCCGAATAAACGTAATCGATTGTGTAATCATCCCCATCAGAATGACGTCACTTCGATATCGTTGTTCCTGAACTAATGAGCAGGGGATTTCCTATTAGGTCATCATGAAACATGCTATGTAATTTGATTCAAATGCATTTTTATGGCACTACGATTCATGAACCCCAGTTCCTGGAGAGAACGTGGGTTTTTGTCAGAACATCACGAAGAAACGCGGTTAAAGCGGATGGAATTCTCGGTAAATGTTATAAAGGACCCGGTTTCGGTTTTGGCCTTGATGCCTGCTGCTTGAGCGAGATGTTCTCATGGAAGTGAGTATTCAGATGGTGGTGTGCTGGCAAGTTACGTCGGAGGAAACTGTTATTACGATCCTAAAGTGCATTTCCATCCTGAAGATGGAGGCAGCAGGTTGCTGCGAAACATTAGCAGCCATTTACCATACTACAGGGAATTACCTCCAAAAAGACTGTAACATTAACTGACTTAGTGTTCCGCGGTTTTCCCCAGTCTCTTGACACGAATAATATGAGAGTGTCTAGAAATAGTAACAACAAAATGCACACACGTTTATTTAAATTACTTTACACACACAACGACCTCCTACATGTTTCGGCCAAACACGTGACCATCTTCAGGAAGATACGATACAAAGGATGAGAATATAATCGAACAATGTACGGATTGGGGATCAGACAGATAGTATAGTGCTTTAAAACAGGCCAACGACCTCTCCCTTTCCGATCCTTCCATTCGACGGCACAGTAGACTCTCAGCCATCCGACTCACGATCCACTGACCCATGCATTAAAAGATCCGTCCGTCTGACTAATCGAAAAAAGAGTGATTACAAATCATGTGTGAAAAAGATGAATTTAGAATTTATGTGACACATTGCGCCAGAGTTGCACAAGCTTTCCACAAATCTAGAAGCCACCTCAAAATTCTAAGCGCTAGGAGGGTGACACAAAGAAAGTTCCAAAATGAGAACTCACAAACATTAGGCGACACCGTGCAAAATTTAGCCGCACGTGCGACCTGGCTCCTGAGCTCTATATACTCCTGCATTACTCCCTAATTTTGTGATAGCCACTCATGTAGCCTAGAGGTATACATTTACAAAGCGACGACACATGAACTAGCCTAAGCCTAATTAGGCCTAGACGACAGCAGTAAATTTTCGTTACGTAGCGGAAGCTCCCGGCAACATATGTAGACGTTAATTTACGTTTTAATGTTCACTTTCTACGTATGAAAATTACAATATATGTATTTTGCTAGGTGATTAAACATTGCCGATGTTCTGCCGTTTTGCTTCCCACATTCACATCTCTAGGCTAGGAAGCGGAACCCCAACGACTGACATACCAGCTTCTCTAACCAATTTTTAACTCTTAGATCTATGTTCTTGGAGGACCTGAAGATGACCTACTAGGTCGAAATATGTCGCCCTGATATACATATACCTTTGAATATGAATAAAACACTGTGTTAAAGACTAACGTGTAGTATTTTAATTTTCTAGCCAAGCCTCCTCCCCTCACCCACCATTAATTCGGATAACCGGTGGTTAACTGTACGTTGCTGAAAACGTGTCATTATAGAACCTAATACGTAATAGCAGTTCAAGGAGCAATCGAGTGGAATCGATTGTCCTACCCTGATCGTTATGTCTGACCAGTTCTAATGGTAGAAATTACGCCCCCCCCCCTAAAAATAAACTACTTGCATGCGACGCCATTATTTGTAAAATAGATGTTAATAAAAATCCAACCAGATGCAACAGTATGCAGATATTTATTTACTGCAAAGTCACTCTACATGTTTCGGGTGTCACAGCACCCATCATCAGGAGTACTACAAACTGTAACCG
>Ga0123352_10001779_pt1 | contig 29201 bp, 35 predicted proteins | sample TergutLab28metaG_FD_89700 | JGI IMG/M metagenome (GOLD analysis project Ga0123352, IMG submission 89700) | Labiotermes labralis P1 segment gut microbial communities from Petit-Saut dam, French Guiana - Lab288 P1 | ecosystem: Host-associated > Arthropoda: Insects > Digestive system > Gut ... | reverse complement strand
TAGCAATACTTTTGGAGCAGACATTTTACATGGCTTTGAGAAAGAGACATATGCTTTATTAAGCGATGCGGCATTTGGACAATAAGCAAATATTGATTGGCGAAGCAGTGTCTGTCTAAGCAGGGATTTATGTGATAGGTTGTGAGAGACATCAGCAATCTATGATATCACATAAATGGATTCCTGATGTCAACAATTTAATTCTTTATCAGATGAATGTTGCGTAACTTAACGTATGAGAGTATCTGGTCAAATGCTGCACTTTTAAAAAGTCAAAAACAAAAAAAGGGGGGGTTGTTTAAAAAATAAGTTCTAGAGTCGAATTTGCATTATTCTCAGTGAAAAGCAAGGAGGTGTTGCTAAACCAAAAAAGAAAGATATAATAAGAAATGCATCTAACAAAAGTGTAAATGCAGCAGGCGTTACTGGAGGCGGCACTTTTGTTTCGCAAAATGCTAACCAAACAGTAATCCGAAGGCCGGATTGGGGCCCCACCCTTCAGCCCGGTGATAGCGTTCAATTTTTTTTGAATGGCAGTGTTCCGGCGCCAAGTCCCACTAATTTTATATTAAATGCTACTCGTTTACCTTTGAAACTTCATGGTCTTGCACTTCCGTTGATATCTCGGTTAAACAACATGGCAATGAACGACGAAAATGGAGTGAATTTCCGCATGCGCCCATTTACCGGGGCCGCAAGTCAAGTATGGCATTTTCACCGAGTCCCCGGAACCTCTTACTACATAATATCATCTACACCACTTGAAGGGGAGATGTTGACTGTTTTAAGAAATCCAGCGCTTCGCGGCCAACATCTTGAGCTTGCTCGGATTTCGCAATTGTTTGCCTCAAACATGTTTGATGCGCATTGGCGCGTTGTTCAACATTCAACTGGATACCTTGAAATTGTCAACAGAATAACGGGTCGTCGATTGGATATTGATGGAAACAACAGTGCATCGGGTGCTGGTGTTATAACGTGGCCTCAAAACAATGCCAATAACCAATTGTGGAGACTGGTTCACTAATTTAATTCACTGGTAAATTTTAAGTTGTAGTAACTTTACTTTGGAGCCTTCCAACAATTGTAATTGTGTAGTTTTAAAATACAATATAATTTATTTAGATAGCAAAGAGAGGTATGTTTTATGAATAAAATAGGAAAAAGAGTTATTTCGGCTGCAATTGCCAGCATTTTTGCAATATCCGGGATAGCTTTCGGTACCCAAAATGCATTTGCTCATGGAGGAATGAGAAATGATAGAGCCTATTTGGGTTCAAGTAGGGGCGGACATCTTAATACCAACGTCGGTGGAGCACAATGGGAGCCTCAAAGCGCCGGAGAAGCTATGAGCAACAGCTTATTGATAGGCTTTACTGTCAGTGAAGTTTCTCTGCAAATGCACTTAGCATAGGCGGCTTTGCCCAACTCTCTGAACAGTCGTATGAGCGATGGCACAGAATACCGATGGAGACAGGTCAGCAAGATATTACTTGGTTTTTCACCGCACCTCATCGTACGAGTTATTTTAGATACTATATAACAAGGACAGGTTGGGACCCCAATTCGCCCCTTACCTATGATTCCTTTGAATATCTCGGAACCTTTGATTACTGGCCCGGACCACTCTGGGAAGCTCCCAGGCCTTCTATGGCAGGTGTGACACATACCGTAAACATACCTTCAGATAGAACGGGGTATCACGTAATTTTTGCCGAATGGAATATTGCAGACTCTGGTGCATCCTTCTTTAGGGTTAAGGACGTTTACATTTCCGGTGACGGCATATATCCGCCAACTCCACCGCCAACCCCAACCCCAACCCCAACCCCAACTCCACCGCCAGCTCCGCCGTGCTGTATACCTGAATTTATTAATGTCCCCGGAACGGTATATACTCAAGGTGATATATGGTACTTTAATGGGCAATTTTTTGAAGTAAAACTGACATTTGTGTTCTGGGGTGACCCATCTTGGAAACCAAGTGCAGATACGACTCTGTGGCGGCTTCTTTAAGTGTTATTCGAAGGCTCTAAACAAAATAATTAAAAAGGAGCGACTGGATAATGAAGTTAATAAAATCCAATTTTACTAAAAAGATACGAATCATAACCGCTGTGGCATTAGCTGCTTTTATGGCTCTTACCGTCATATCTACGTCAACCGTAGAAGCCGTGCCAGCCATTGAAGCATCAGACAGTGTTGGTTCGGGAATCCAATGGCCAACGCAAGTTTTTGCCCCCTGGGTCGACATGGTAATTTCAACAAATGCCCCCGGTTATTCCATTATGGGAGCCCCCAATTTAGGTAGAATTATGGATGAAACTGGTATACAGTTTTTCAATCTAGGTTTTATCCAGGCATCAAGTTGGGGAAACCAAATACACAACGACCGAGTTGTGTGGGGCTGGGCAGGACAACCTTCATTTAATCCTTACAGCCCCAACAGGGATCAATGGCAATATGAAGGCATTAGGCAAGTTATTCGTGACGTAAGAGCAAGGGGCGGAGATGTCGCGATTTCTATGGGCGGCCTTGCTGGCACTCCTATATGGGGCGTCGAAGGCGTTACTGAAGATCAGATATTTAATACGTATATGGAAATAATAAATTCTTACGGAATTACAAGGCTTGATTTAGATATTGAGCATGCTGGGCGTGTAAGCTGGGAAGGTTTAGAAATAAACAGGCCTCATGCCAGAGCCGTAAGAAGAGTTCAAGATGAAACGGGTGTGCAAATTGTTCTTACTGTTCCTGTTATGCCTTTTGGTTTAATTGGTTACGACGGCGCATTGGCTTTAGGTACCCTTAGAGCGTTTCTTGAAGCCGGTGTTGACATTACGATGGTTAATATTATGGCTATGGCTTACGGAAATTGGTTTATTAATATTTACCATACGGGTACACTTGAAGCTATTTCTAACACCGCAAGGCAAATCCAATGGATGTATCAAAGATATGCGGGCATACATCTTTATCCAGCAGAAGCTTATGCTAAAATAGGTGTTACTGTATCTATAGGGTTTGAAGGTTTTGGTCACCCGTATTGGCCGGTAGAATGGTCCCAAATGGTTATGGATTATTCTTCATATATGGGCATAGGGATGGTATCTTTTTGGTCTATGAATAGAGATGCTTTGCTCACAAGAGCTGGCGGCCACAGTGATGGCGACAGATATGATCATTCAAATGTATTCTTGAACTTTGGCAGTGTTGAGGTTACTGATCCGCCCCATATTGTCGATATAGGAAACAGATACGGTCCGCACCTTCCTGGGTTTACCGGGGGTATGCCTGGGTGGAGGGAGCGCGATTTCCCTCTTCCTATAGGTCGCCCACAACGCCCTGAGCAGCGACCGGGGGATGGGTCCACTCCTACACCAACCCCCACACCTACACCTACTCCTACACCACCGCCAACTCCTACACCCACACCGCCACCCACACCAACTCCTACACCTACACCACCACCTCAGGATGGCAACGAGTGGCATCCTGATATGATTTATTTAACGGGGGATGTGGTTGTTTATAATGGCAGAATATACCAAGCTAGATGGTGGACCAGAGGCGATAGACCCGGAACTGACCCGGTATGGCAGCATATAGGTTTTGTAGACCCGCCGGATCCAGATCAAGACCCAACTCTAAACGCATGGCATATCAACATGGTTTATTGGGAAGGGGACATGGTTTACTTTGGAGGCAGGCAATGGAGAGCCAGATGGTGGACCCAAGGAGATAGGCCAGACATCAGTGAAGTATGGCAGGATCTTGGGCCTATATCGAGATAGGCTTGCGTTGCAAATATTCATGATATAGTTTTAAGATAAGTAATGACCTTGCCCTCGCACGAAACGTGCCTGATGACATGTGTTTCATGTGAGTGCAAGGTCATTTTCAAGTAATATAACTCATAATAATTCTGGCTTTTCTGTGCTACACAAAATCAAAAGCAATAATTTATTCACAATATTGCCTTGATAACTTCTTTTGCATATTCCCAAGCTGAAAAATATGCCTTAAATAAGTAAGTCGTTTGAAGAAGACTTGACCTATGTTGATGAGAAATTATGAGGAATATGGCGGCCAAAGTGTCGTTTACAGACATTTTCATCGTCGGGCAGAATTGACAAAATGTTTCGCGAGTTATCTGCCATCCGAATTGACCGTTTTTTGACAGTATATGTTTGATTTTATTGTACTACACTTTATTTATCTTTATAGAGATATTTGCGTATGACAAACGAAAAATCCACCAAGATTCGACTGATTGACAATTCGAAATTCTGCCACGGTTTTTTGTCATACAATGAAAAATCGGCCCTCGTTCAAACAAGAGTGGCCGATTTTTCATTTAGAATGTGTGGCAGAAATTTCGCTTGACAAAAGCACCGTTTCAATTCTTCATAAAAATTCTCTCGTGTTCCTGCCAAAATGACAACAACATACTGATTATCTTCCTCATAAATACGATAAGCAAGTTCGTAATTTATGCCGCCGTGCTTTACGTCATAGCCAAACATGCCACGTAAATCTCCGACTTTTTGACTTCCAATATATGGGTCGATTTTTAGTTTATCAATCGCCCCTTTGAAAGCAGAAAGTAATTGTTTGTCTTTGATTTTCTTCAAATATTTTTCGGCGGCTCTGGAATAACTGATTTCATACATGGGTTATTCCTCCCCGAAAATATCTTTTGTAGTAGATCCATCACGTTTGCCGCTTGCTATTTCGTCTGCTTCATCAATAAGCATACCAACCGCTTTTTTGATGTTGTTTCGTTGTTCTGCAAACTTTACAAGCAATTCATCACCACTTAATCCTTGCGAAACTAAATCTTTTAGTATCTCCATTGTAAAGCTATCGTCCGAATTAGATAGCGGACGAAGCACAATAGAATCTTCGGTCAAAAAGCACTCAACCTCTTTTCCGAAACCAAGTCTTTCATAAAACTTCATAGGGATTGTTACTTGTCGTTTGCCTGTTACATTGATTATTTTTCGCTCCATAGCAGGATTTTCTATTTTATACATAGCTATACCACCTTTCACAAATATTATAATCAGACACGAAAACAACTATTCCTATTTTCCTTTATTTATTATATCAAGGAAAATAGGAAATGTCAATATGGTAATTAAATTTGTTTCGGTTTATACCGCTCTACTCGCTTTCTGCGTTACCTGTGGTACTTTCCGTGGCTCTTTTTGGCAATGCGCTAACTAGCACAAACACGCCTTTAGCTATATCCTCGGCTCGCAAAAGATTTTTTAGTGAGAAAAAAGTCTTTGAATCGGCCGTGGTGATTCTTCTTTAGGATTTGGGTTTCGGGTTTTAAAGTTTGGGTTTTAAAATTTTGAGTAAAGAGTTTGGGCAAATAAAAATCTAATATGCATTTAAAATTGATTTAAGGGGTATAGGAGCTATTTTATTTTTTTATTAAGTTGTTTTCAACTTTACAAAGAAAATGGATTAGAATATAAAATTTAGAGGATATAGCAATGGTGTGAGTAGAGTTAGAGTGGGGGGATTAGGTGAGGGGCGGAGCGGTGTTGTTTGGGGGAGTTAAAAAAGTGGCAAGCAATGTTTGTGTGTACACACAAACGCATTTGTTAAATCTAACCTGTCGGTTGATTTAACAAATGCCCGCTTGTTGGGGATTCTCCCCAAGCCCCTGCAATCTTGTTTGTAATGAGATTGCAATGCGGACTTTGATGGCGGGCGAGGGGGTTTTTGTAAGAGGTTTTGAATAATATATACCCCATTTAAAACGCGAAATTTGCCCTCTACAGCGTTTCTTTTGTTTTTAGGTAATTTAATTGACTTATGGGTTAAAAACGAAAATAGACCCCTTTTACGGCGTTTTAGTGATAAAGAAATAAAATAAGAGCTGCCATATACTATTTGGGGTTAATAAGTATATGGCAGCTCTAGGAGTACAAGATAAAAATTTACAGTGATGGTATCTTTTTGTCAAATGAAACAACTTATTATTAACAACTTTTTTATTTGTATAATCTTGCATAAGAATCTGTTTTGCTTGCTGAGAGCATGTTTACGATTCTTTACATCTGGTTATTTTGTTGTGTTGTTGTAATAGTATAATTATTAAATACAAGTCCTTACTAATGCAAAAATTAATAAAAGGTTGTATTTTAGCGGTTTTTGTTTAGCTTTTTTCATTTGGCCGCTTTATTTAGTTGGCTTACCGAACTTGAAAACTCCAAAGCTGTGCTGCGTTGACGTCTCTTGGCATGGACCTAACGGTTGTACCATTAATTAATACACTTCCTTCTACATCCAAAAAATGGCCTGTTAAGGTATTTTCAATTACATAGATGCCGACACCCATTTCAAGTATACGCCATTGCGCAGCATCTGTTATATTATCTACAAAAACAAGCTGGTTATTTGCACCTTCGGCAAGGAATTGACCTCTTAAACCTGGATCCATATTTTGAATAGTATAGGTATTTGTCATAGGGTTGAATATAAAATGCCATTGGGCACGAAGATAGTGGTGACCCCTATTCCATATTCTAACATGATTAAGATTTGGCGATTGCATGTGTATGCCAAAATCTCTATTGAGCTCGGTTGTTATGTTAAGCACTTGGCCATCAAAATAAGGCACGTTAGGTCTTCCGAAAGTATCAACAGGCGTCCCGTTTAAAGTAATGTTAAACGGCAATGAATCTGCTGCTGCGCCGTCGGTCTTTCCAACGATTCCGCCAAATGAAACAGACTGCCCGGGTTGGATTGCGGTTTCCCAAGATGGCGCACTAATTATAAGGTGGTTGCCATCTTGAATAACCTCTCCTACATTCCAGTATCTCTTCAATTCTTGATTAAAATCAAATGCAAAAACCCAATTTAGAATTGGTAGTTCAGTGTTGTTTGTCACTATCCATTCAAATTCATATCCTACTTCCCAAGTAGCAAAAAGACGAAACTCAATTGGCAATCTTGGGTTTCCTGATAGATTGAAAGAGTAAGATTGAAGTGTATTATGTTCGTAATCTGTAGCAGATACAACTGACATGGATATTGGTGACATAACTAATATCATAGCTAAAAACGTAAATAGTAATCGTTTCGGTATATTTTTCATTTTATGCAACTCCTTTTGTAATTTATTTAATTGACCATACTATCGCAATAGAATTATGTGAGCGAAAAATCAACTCTTTTTCACAAATTGCTCTCAGCAAGAATAATTGATTATGTAACTAAAAATCACCCAATGGAAACACCTCCCTTATTTAGTGCCAAGATTTTCTACATTACATTTATAGTATCATATTAATAATTAATTTTCAAACATTTTTTGATTATTTTTTTAACCGATTGTTATGTGTCCTAAATTTAATTTTAGGTTTTCGCCTTTGATATAATAAATTTTAACCTACTTTATTTTTTAATTTTTTGGTGGATTTCAGTAAAATAAAATCCACCAAAAAGAAAAAATTAACCACATCAAAAGAATCACCGCAGCTGATTCAAAGATTTTTTTATTACTCAAAAAAATCTTTTGCAAGCTTTACCAGGAAGAAGTGGACAAATACGGCCTATATTATACAGGGCTGACAGTACTTTTATCTTTATATTTGCTGTACTTTTATCTTGACAAACACAGCTATGCCCCAAAAGAAGAATACACCATAAGAATCCCCATTGAAGTAATCCAACGCACAAAAAAGGATGGCACAGTCCATCCTTTAATATTCTACTGGCATGATAACACTAACGAAATGCCTATAAAAGTTAAGATTAACAGGATAATCAGTATTACTCCCCAGCATGAGTGGAGTAGTGGGACTGTTGGGGATAGGTATGAGGTTGATGTTGGGGGTATTAGAGAGTTGATTTATTATTCTAAATTGCAGCCCAGGAAGTGGTTTAGGATAGTGGTTGTTAGTGAGGAGGAGTATAGGGGGTATTATCGGGTGGATGGTGATGGGTAGGATAATTTAAAAATAAACCCAATGGCTTCTATATCCTTGTCGTTCCTTATAAGCCTATCGGAAAGCAATAAAACTATACCTGTGATAACGAAACCAAAAGGTAAAAAATTTATCATGATAAATATGGATTCTATATGCCTTTCAAAAAATAAAGTGATGACAACCAATGGCACAGTAGCCGTTATTAAGAGAGCGGCGGTTTTTTGAAAAGGCTTTTTAATTAACGCCCAAATATCTTTGCGGAAAACAAACAAAAGAGGCAGTAGGCTTCCCATGTTTAACACTGTGATGAAAGTTAGGTTATCCTCTGCTACTATGCCAAAAATACGGTGAAACACTAATAAATGCCCCGAACTGGACACAGGTAAAAACTCAGACAGTCCCTGTATAATTCCTAAAATTATTACTTCAAATAAACTCATTCGCCATCTCCGTAATTAGTCTAACTTATTTTTGATTTCCGCTTTCATCAGCCTTTTTTCAATGTCACGCAGACCACCGACCGCATTTGGAAAGTCGGGAGATTTTGCTTCATCCATACACAGGACTATGATTTTATCATCTTCCGCTCCCAAGCATATAGTTCCCGGCGTAAGTGTGGTAGAATACATTAAAGCAGAGCGTAGAACCTCGTTTTCAAGATTCATCTTTTCTGTAAATATGCCGCACTTTGCACCAGTGAATATCAATTTAATAATAAAAAAACCGCTTTTATACACTTGTCCGATTAACCAAAATGGATATGTTAGAAGTTTACGGAATCTAATACGCTCTATTGCCTTTGAATGCTTGTTTGTGGCGGGTATCATTTTTCGCATAAAATATAGAGCCAATATACCTAAAACAACACCAACAACCACGTTAAGCAATGTGAGCCTTTCGGTCAAAATAATCCACACAAAAGCCGACATAATTATCATAACTACTCTAAATTTTAGCATAGCTATTATCACTCCCTCTAAAAGTTATTTAAAAACACAAGGCATAACACTTTGGTATGTCAGTATCACTCTTTTTATTTTTGCCGCACCTTACCGTGCAACAGCCCCAATATCTGAATAGTAATAAGCGGCGTAAGCGCAACCAAAGCAATAAGCCCAAAGGCATCAGAGGCTACGTTTCCGCCCAAAGCTGTAGATGCACCTATTGCAAGCGGCAAAAGGAAAGCGGAGGTTAGAGGCCCGCTTGCTACGCCGCCGGCATCAAAAGCTATTGATGTAAATTTTTTCGGCACAAAGAAAGACAGGCCAATGGCTATTGCATATCCCGGCAACAGCACCCACATAATGGAGATATGCGCAACTACTCGCAACATTGATAAGCCTATTGCCAGCGCAACGCCCACAGCCAAAGACAGCCCCATTGCTTTTCTCGAAATAGCACCGCCTGTAATATCCGCTACTTGCTTATTCAGCACTTGAACAGCAGGTTCTGCAGTTATAACAAAGAAACCAAGAATCATGCCGATAGGAACTAACCACAATTTATTATCCAGCAGTGCCAAACTTTCTCCCAAGAGGTTTCCTGTGAGCAAAAATCCTACATTTGCGCCGATAAGAAATAACACAAGCCCACCGAAAGTAAAAAATATACCCAAGAAAATTTTAACAGCTTGCCGAGCCCCTACTTGCCATGATTTAGCGGCAAATATTTTTAACTTCATGGCAAATATTTTAGTTATCGTAAAAAGGAACACAATAGGCGCAAGGGAAATACTTACATCCCATATATATATAGGCAGCATTGCTAAAAACTCTGCAAGCAGCATATTGGCATAATCGTATGTCGGAACTTCCATTAAATACATGGTTGTATCGCCTGTCGGTGTATAAATCAGCCCTAAAATCATAACGGCAATAATCGGGCCGATAGAGCAAATGGCAATAAGACCAAAGCTGTCAGATTTTCCGTCGCCATTGCTCCGTGCAACTGCTGCACCCAATGCCATAATAAAAGGTACGGTCATAGACCCTGTAGTAGCACCGCCGGAGTCAAAGGATATAGGTAAGAAATTTTCCGGCACAAAAACGGCAAGAATAAACAACAGTCCGTAAAATACGATTAAGATGTACCGTAACTGGATATGCAAAACCATTCGCAAAAAGGCAATAGCCAAAAAGACCCCAACGCCTGCCGCCACAGTTACAATCAAGGCAAGGGAAGGAATCCCCGGAGATTGCTCCGCTAAAACTATCAAGCCCGGCTCGGCTATAGTTATGATGAAGCCGGAGGCCACGCCCATAAACACTAAAAAAGCCGTGTTCTTTTTCTTTGCGATATAATCGCCGAGAGAATCCCCCATTGGTGTCATTGCCATTTCTGCCCCCAACGTGAAAACTGCTAATCCCACGACAATAAATCCAGCCCCAACTAAAAACAACATCACCACATCAACAGGCATGGGTACAACTGTAAAACCAAGAAGCAGTATAAAAAACGCCACAGGCGCAACGGCAAATATAGCTTCTCTTAATTTAATTTTTAACTTTTGGATAATCATAGACTACCCCTTCCATAGCGTAATCAATATTGTTTTGAATTTGTTGCTGGCAATCAAGGCGTAAAAAAGCGGAGAGCATCCCGTAAGGAACTCTCCGCAAAAGCACACAGTTAGACAAAAAAGGGCAGAGAACTCCATATGAAGCTCTACACCCTGAAGCTCAATGCCTTGAAAGCATACAGACCACCATTTGAATGTCTGTCGCCCAACCGTAAATGTGTTATTCAATTTTCGACCTAAATCATATCATACATGAATTTCCGTATTTAGTCAAGAAAAATTTTATGCGCTCATGCGCTAAAATCCACCTTAATCCGAATTATCCCTAAATAATTCTCCGAATAATTTCCCTGTCAAAAAAGTTTCTCTTGACAAGTACCCAAAACCACTATTCATGAATCGGCCAAAAGGCATAAAATAAAACCAAAAATAATGTTTGTTTATATTATAAATATAGACAAGCTATAAGCCATAAACAAAAATAGAAACATCAAACAAACAAGGCATGGGTTTATTATAGCCCATGCCTTTGGTTTAATTACGGTAAGGTATAACGGACAAAATCAAAGCCCTCACATTACTGCTCCCAATAATCATCAATATCTGATTCTATAAATTCAAAAAACTCTTCCTCGGATTTTGCACTAAATAATTTAATAATCCTTCTTTGGTTTTGATTAGTTCTGCAAACATATATACCTCTATCGCCCTTCGGATGCAGCTTTAGCTTTGGTATCAGACAAAACCTGCGCCTGCGCAGCTACATCCAATTTCTTCTGAAATTGCAATCCATAATTCCTTAAATTTGAGTAGTTATTAATGTCTGAATAACTTACAATCCTATATTTAGAATCAGTATAATTAACAATTTTGTTTTCTTCATCCACTACACACGGCAATAATGTAACAAATTCATATCTTCCATGAAATTTATATTTAGTTTTTACATAGTACTCTTCATCTTCATAGACGGTAACAAGGACATACTTTCTTTCTTTAAACCAAACCAACAAATCAAAAATCAAGCGAAATAATAAATAAGCTAACAATGTAATAATCAATACAGAAGCAAGAAAAGTAAAAGTACCTAATTGAAAAATCGAAAGTATTCCTTCGCCATTGCTCATAAACATTCTCCTTTTCATCTTTCATGTATCAATCTGATTTAATAATTTTATCATTAAGTATGTGATGCGTCAAGTTCCGGCCGCATGGCTGCGTATCCGGATATACTTTGTTATTCATCCGGAATATATTCCATAACATCTCCGGGCTGTACCCCCAAGGCTTTACAGATTTTAAGTAAAGAAGCCATAGAGATAGTCTTTTCCTTCCCCATATCAGAAAGAGCCTGTGAGCTAATACCGGACATATTTCTTAATTCTACTTTTTTAAGCTTTCTATCAATTAGGAGTTTCCAAAGACGATTATAACTAACTGCCATGATAACTACCTCCCTCCCTTAATATCATATTACCACACTATAAATTTGGTGTCAATATTTTAATATATATAAATAAGATTTTAAATAATATAGTTAGCTTTAATATTTTTATATAAGATTTTAAATGATATAATTAGATTACAATTAGATGACAAAAGAAAAAAAGTCTTGTTAAAAGATATTATATCTGATATAATGATTTTAGATGATAAGGAAAGACTAAATCTAAAGACCAAGCCTATATGGAATCCAAAAGAAAAGAAGGTGAACAAAGTTACTCTGTTAAAGAATGATATGATGTTGTGATTTTACCTACTATCAATCAATAAGAAAGATTAAGCGCAGAGTGACAGCCCTTTTGGGCTGGTAATGCAGAATAGCAAGCCACAACCCCGGCAACACAATCGAATCTTTGGAGGTAGAAATTATGAAAATAAATAATCCAAGTTTAGAACAAATCGAAAAAGCTTTATCGCTCACAGAGCCAAGCAGCGTGATTACAGATGGTCGTTATGCAATGACTATGGATGGGTGCAGCTTTGCTACACGGAGAGATGGCTTAAATCTTCATGTCGGAATAAATACAATAAAAGCTAAACGTCAAATTTGCGTTTACGGTGGATTAGAAAATGGCACGACTGCCAGTTTGCAATGTGTTTTGGAAAATATTGATATGTACCCAAAACAGAATATTATAGACAGTGGATACATCCCTGTTCATCCAAGTGATATTCCTGAATTGTACAGGGATATGGAAACTGTAATTTATGAGGTTTAAATCATTTATAAAGTTAAGCGTATTTGAAGTGTAAAGCAGACTATGCTTTAGCAGCACAATAATGAAGGAAATCAATACATTAATAAGGGAAAGCAATTAGCAAAATGAAAATAGCAAAAATCCAAATATATTAATCCCTTGTATCTTCTAAAAATAAGATGCAAGGGACATACCCAGAGAGGATTCGAAACATGGAAAATAGATACAACCACCCAATTATATTCAAACAAAACAAACTCTGCCTATGCTGTTTAAATAAGATGAAAAGCGAATTAGGTCGACTGACATACACTAAAGAGAAAGTAACCTTATCGCATAGGAAACAAAGGTGCTGCGGATGCGGTGAAATTGATAAAATAGTTTTATTTCTTGAAGAGACTAAGTTTTATACCCCTATAAAGAGAATGATACTAACCAAAAGGCTTATTGAGATATATGGGTTATCAGTTATTTTAAGCAAAGAAAATATCTGTCTTATAAAGGGGAGTGATGGGGGAAATAAGGCATATATGAAAGTAACCGTTTCTCTGCAATAGTTTCAAAAAAATAACCGTTTCTACTCAATGGTTTTTGAGAGCTTTATCGGCAGGTATATGATACCTATAATAATCACAAAAAGGAGTAGACACAACGATGATTACAAAATTCAAGGCTAGAGGGCATTCTTTGAGGAAGTTTTACTCGGAAAATGCCCTCTAGCCTTGAATTTTAGCTTCACAAAAGATAATTAGCACAGGACCCTATCAGGGGACAAGGGGATAAAAATATTTCAAGGCGGGGCGTTTTGAAATATTTTTATCACTGCTGGCGCACCACTTGACAGACTTGCTATACCGCAAGATTGAAAAAGAAAAGCCTTTTAAAGTTTTATATTTTTCCCTCTTTATATTTGTTCGTTAGTATCGTTAAGAGTAAAGCTAACATTAAAGGTGCAGTCAAGAGCCTTTGCGATTTCGTGTAATTCGTTTTCGGGGAAGTTATCTCTTTTTATTTTGTTGCTTAAATTTGATGGTGTACCGCCTATTTTTTCTGCTAGTTCTTTCAATGACATATTTCTTTTGATTAAGGCGATTTTGATTTTTTCTGACATATACATATTTTTTCACGCTCCTAGTTTTCGTTTATCTGCTCTCTCATTATATATCATTATAAAGTGAATATCAACACTAAAATTGAAATTTATTTGAAAAATAATGAAATATTTTATAAATAAGTGTTGACAATATTCATTTTATAGTGTATAATATTATTATAAAGTTAGTTAAATAACTTAATAATAAATCGAGAGGGGAAACAAGACTATGACAAAATATTTTATTAACCCAGCACCAACCACAGTAGAGGAATTAAAAAAGCGTTATCGTGAATTAACAAAAATTCACCACCCAGACAATGGTGGGGATAATGACATCATGGCAAGAATTAACAATGAATATAAAGAGCTATTCCCAAAGTTAAAAGATATTCACCAAAACAAAGATGGCGAAACATACACCGCTAAAAATCCGACCAATGAAACCCCGCAAGATTTTATTGACTTAATCAATGAGTTAATGAGAATGGATAATATTGTAATAGAGATTATTGGTTGTTTTGTTTGGGTGAGTGGTGATACAAAGCCATATAAAGAAAAATTAAAAGAATTACGGTTTAAGTGGCATAGTAAAAAATTATGCTGGTATCTTGCTCCCGAAGATTATCGCCCACGAAGTAGGAAGGATTATGAAATGGACGAGATAAGGGCTATGTATGGCACAAGCGGGGAAATGAATAGCAACGGAACATCAAAAATTGATAATAAACGGACAAGCGCATAACACACAAAAGCCCTTGCTGATTTCAATGCAAGGGCTTTTGTGTTAGTGTAGGCAGGTAAACCGTTGTTATTGTGTGGTTTTTGGTGTTTGTGTTTATGTGGTATTGACTAAGCTTGTTTCTCATTTCTTTATTACCTAAATACATTTTTGATTAATTCTTTCATTGTATTTTTGGAAGATACTCAATTTATTTATCAAGTAACACTTTTCTTAAAATTTTATCGACTAACTCCGATCTCGTCATTTCAGATTTTTTCACTTGGCTTTCAAGAGCATCCCCGACATCAGCTGATAAGTAAAGTGTATAGTTTCTTCCCCTATCTTTTTTGCTGCTTTTCAATATATCGTCTAATATACTATTTCTTGTATTAGATAATGTACTTTCTTTTATATTATCAAATGCATTTGATAATATAGTTTCTTTTGCATTATCCTGCTTATTAATTTTCATATTATCACTTGTATTATCTTCTGCTTTTTGTATGCCTTTTTTAAAGCGATTTTCATTTGACATGGCTAAACAATCCCCCTTTCTTGTAACTCATGCATAACGGTTGCATATGCAATATGCACTGGTGAATTTTTATGAAGACAGTTTATTGTCCTGTGTTCAATTTCTGTATTTTTGACTTGAACGCTTGCTGGGATTGTGGTTTCTAAAACGATATCTCTTATGCTCTCGTTGTCCTTACAATAATCTACAAGTTCTCCGGATAACTTTATTCTCTTATCAAAGTTATTAATGATTAGAGCCTTTATGTTATCGTTTTTACGCAAATGCTTCCGTGCATCACCCCATAGAGTGATGAATAGCTCTGCTCCCTGTATTCCATTTAAAGAGACATCAGACACAAGAATGATACTATCAGCTATGAGGAAAGCATTTTGATTGACTATACCCATTGATGGATTGGTGTCAATTAGGATATAGTCATAGTCACTCAATACTTCTTTGTTATCAAGTAAAAAGTTTTTTAAGATATTTTCACGCCCGGCCCTAGAAACAATTTGCATTTCCGTGGCTGTAAGTTCTATGCTTGACGGAATAATATCAATATTCGGTAGCTCTTTGATTGGATTTTTAAAAATTACATCTTTTGCGGTTGCATTGCCGTCAAAAATGTTCTTCACTGTCTTAATGGCATTTGCTGTAATATCTACACCACAATTTAGGGAGAGATTGGTTTGCGGATCGCAATCAATTAGTAAAACCTTGTGATGTTCAGATATAATCCCGGCAAGGTTAAATATGCTTGATGTTTTACCTGTTCCCCCTTTAAGAGTTCCTAAAGTAATAATTCTCAATTATTTTCACCACCTAATATAGTATATTTTATAATATATAATATAACATAATATAAATATAATGTCAAATATATTTGACATTATATTTGCTAATATAATATATTATTATGTATTATGATAAATGATATATTATATATGATGAAAAAAAGTGTAATATAAAACACCATACATAATATATGGCGTTTTATATTTTATAATATATTTTATAGTATATAACATGCTATATTTAATATGAATAATAATATTATAATTTAAGTTACATTATGCAAGGAACAATGATTTTACCAAAGCTTACGCTTAATCTCCATAACTTGCCCAACAATATGAAAATCTTGTAACTCATCACCTTCGATTATTACACTATTATGCGCTGGATTATAAGGCATCAATTCCACATAGTCCCGCCCTTTTTTTATTTTTTTCACGGTTGCCTCATTAGAATTTATTACAACAACAGCTATTTTGCCACTATCTACATCAGTCTGTTTTCTTACAAGGATGATGTCATCTTCTTTTAATTCCGGAGCCATTGAATCTCCCTTAACTGTTGTGCAAAAGTAATCCTGTACCAATGCACCATTTATAGAAGAGATATCAAAATATTCGTATTCTTCAAAATTTTCTAGGGTGACACCTCCAAAACCAGCTTTAATTCCGTTGTATTTTGGTATGGGAATGCGTTTTTCGGGTGAATGAGCATCTACGGGATTTGGTATGCTTGATTTTCCTAGAAGATAGTCTAATGTAACATTAAAAAAATCAGCAAACTTCGTAATAGTTTCGTAGTCTGGCTCACGCTTTCCGTTCTCATAAAGGGAAAGTGTGCTTTCAGCAACATTTATTTTCCTACCTAAAGCTTTTAAAGTTAGGCTTTTCTTTGTTCGCAATTCTTTTAATCTAGGACCTAGCATTTTAATTCCTCCCCACAAAAGAAAGTATAAACTTTGCATTTCGTCGAGTAAACTAATCTTTGCAAATCGTCAATTAAAAAATATTTTTAAAAAATTCTTGACATTTTGCAAAGATGAGAATATAATGGTTTTACTTTGCAAAATGTCAAGAAAAAAGAAGGTGATTTGCTATATGTCAAAAAGGAGGTGGCTTGAAATGCTGCGTCTCAAAAAGAGTATGACATTAAAGCAAGCAGCAAATGCAGTAAAGATATCAGAGAGCCACTTCTGTCTTATAGAATCTGGGCAACGAGACCCCCATGTAAATACAGCTAAAAGGATAGCCAAAGTACTAAGCTTCGACTGGACACGCTTTTTTGAGGAAGAAAAATAATAAAACCTAAAAATTTACCAGCTTTTGAATATGTAAAACCAAAGAAGAGTGGAGAATGCCTGCAAGACACCAGGAGCCGCTATTACAATTATGCCTAGTATTTCATAGTAATTGCTTTCCATGCCTACGGTGCATTCTTTCTAAGTGGGGTGGGATTATTTGATAAACCAAGGAGGTAGTCAGCGGAGATATTGAAGTATTGGCAGAGTTTGATGATTATTTCATAAGACGGCTTGGATCTTCCTAGTTCATATGATTGGTACTGATTTTCTGCAATACCCATATTTAACGCCGCTTGCTTTTGAGTGACTTTAATGTTTTTACGGATTTCTTTTAGTCGTAAATGGAAGTCGCCCATAATAGCACCTCGTACTGTAAATTTTTTTAATATACTATTGACACCATTAATTAACGGTGATACAATGGCATATACACCATTAATTAATGGTGTATATTGAAGGAGAGGGCAGACATTAACCATAACAAACTTAAAGAAAAAAGGCTATCGCTAGGAATGACACAAGCAAACCTTGCTGATAGAGCAAATATTGCAGTGAATCACTATCAGCAAATTGAATATGGTCGTACCTCTCCGAACATTAAAACTGCCCAAAGGCTCGCCAAAGCCTTGGGTACAACAATTGAGGACTTGTTTCCCTCGCAAGAAGAAGCAAGTCCACTTCCTAAATAAACAATACACTAAATTTGCGGTATTGTCAATTATAGAGTAGATAAATCCGGCTTACAGTCGTTGATTTATAAAGCAAAGTCAACATCAAAACTTAACTTCAAGCGTAGCTGGGGCTAAATCGCCCGGGCGCTTTAAAACAGAATACAGAACAAAAAATACAGGGCTACTTTGCACTGTGCGTAAAAAACTGCGAAAAAACGGTAATTCATGATTAACCGAATGTGCGGAATGTGCGCAGGCAAAGTATTAAAACAGGTATTTGCAAGAATATTCTAAGGTCGGCTGACGGAAAGCTGATTAACCCTGACGTAGTATGAGGATTTTAAAATCACCGCAGCCAAAGATACACACAATTGCTTCTGCGCTTGATGTTGACGCTGATACCATCTACGACCTTATCGAAAAGAAAATAGCCCCATTGCGAGAGAAAATCCGTGCCGAGTTTCAAGCCACGCCCGAATATGCCACCAAACAGAAGCACAAGCAGATACTCGAAGCCCACAACAAAGCCAAGGCTAAGTTTGCCAAAACCTACGCTTGTGATGAAACCGAGTACGAGTATTGCTATGATGTGTTTGGCAACCTCATGAACGACACATATTTGCAGAAAATCATCAGTCAGTACAAACAACGCCGTAGTTACTACCGCCAGCAACATAGCAACTACGGCAATTATAACACAGGCGGCTCGAATTGGGGAGGGTTCGGTAGTTACCAAGTTCCCACGGACAGTACCTACACCGATGACGAAAAGACGCTCCTCAAAAAATTCTACCGAACGCTGTCCAAGGAATTTCACCCCGATAACGCTACAGGCGATACGGAAGCTATGCAGTTGGTTAATAAGTTAAAGGGTGATTGGGGTGTGTAAATAAACTATTTTATGCAACGCAATCCATAGAAATAAAATTATTGAAACGCAGGGGAAAACCCTGTTTTTCTCTTTGCTCATTTATTTGCTTAATAAATTTTTGCGAACGCACAAATTAGTATTGTGTTTGAATCGTTGTCGTGATATAATATGTACAGATGAATTTTTGCTGGGCGGTGATGGAGTGAGTGATGTTAGCTACAAAAAGCTGTGGAAACTTTTAATTGACAAGGATATGCGAAAAAAGGATTTGATGGCAGTTGCCAGCATTAGTGCTACCTCCGTTGCCAAGTTGTCGAAGGGCGAAAACATCCAAACAGATATTCTTGTAAAAATTTGCAAGGCTCTGCGATGCGATTTTTCAGATATCATGGAAATGCAATCTGATTTTGAGGAGAGATAAAATGACACCAAATATATTTGATTTTTTGGCAGGTGAATTTATTAACCTTGTGGAGTCTGACAATAATGTATTTACTCTCAGTCAAAACCACCTTGGGTCTTTTGGATTCAAATGGATGCACGATTATACAGGGCTTATGGCGCGCCCAGCTAGAACTGGACGGAGTCGTGGAAAAATTGCACGTTCCAAACAAGGACTCTTTGACATAATAGTTCATACAGGCGAGATGTTCCCTTAGGATGGAAGTCATCGGTCTATTTTAGAATTAGCTTTGGAAACTTCTAGTTTGGAAAATTGTTTAAGTGTTTGGAGAGGTTATAGCCCAATAGAAATAGCGAAAAGCGAAGAAGAACTTGCTACTTTGGAAACATTGTTGCTTCTGTTTTTTGAGCAAGAATTAAACTGGGGAAACGAAGAATGGCAACGAAGTACATACTTCGCCCCCAAAATAAGAACGCCGAACAGAGTTAGACCTCGTGATATGCTTATGGGGTTTGTTGTGCAAGCGTTTTCGCTTGGTATAGATAATATAGCCTATTGGCAACGAATCAGACCAACTACCACAACATTCAAATCCCCCGATGGTTCAAACTATGGATTTGAGGACTACCCCATACAGTACAAGCGTTTTTTTGACGAATTGCGAGATGATGGAGAAGCACTTGCTGTAATGGTAGAACCTTGGCGTTCAAAATTTCGCTCGCTATCAGAGGATTTCTATAATAATCCCGAATATTAGGAGGATGACTATGCAAACTTCAACACTATCAATGGTTTTAGACCGTACAACTAGGAAAAACGCTCTTGGAGCGTGTATTTTTAACATAGAAGCGTTTTCTCAAATCCCTCGTGAAGGGCTTGAATTTGGAATAGTTGAACGCCGTTTACTATTGCATACAACGGCTACCAATGAAAAACTTTATATCCAGTATCCTGGAAAAGAAACAAAAAGCTCAAACCCAGACAACGCTCGTCCTTGGGATTTTCGCCCTAAACTTGTATTGCCTAACGGTGAAGAATTTAAGGACTTGTCATTTGCCGACATATGGGATGATTTAGCCGAATTGCATGTTGCCGATGAAGATGCTCTGTCTGTACTCGCTGCCATATTTTTTAGGATGGCAATTATGGCAGACCATAACCAACTCACCGAAAGCTACTCATATGATGAAATAAGCGTTGCTGATTCTAAGTGTTTGCGTACAGATACTGAATCATTAACATGGCACAAGTATGGGTTGAACCCTGCTTTGCTGAATGAATTAGCGCAAAGAATACCACTAATCCGTGGTGCTACCTTGGAGGCTTACTTGTTGTACAACGACTTGCTTGTACAAAATGAAGATTGCAAGTATTTTTATCGTGCCGAAAAAGTCAATAATGCAAATTGGGATGGAAAAGTAGGACGCTATAACACCCTGCTTTCACATCTTTCTGTAATAGAATTTTTGAAAGGTGAGGCTAAGTTTTCAGAGATAATGAATCGCTTCCAGCGAGGAAGAGGGGTTGCGCCTATACCCGTAGGACGAATAGAGAGTGTAACTAACGGGATTATTAGGAAACGCTAATTAGCTTGCTATATGCAAAACGTAGAGCTAATATGGAGTAAAAGACTCGTGGAGGGATTTATTTGAGGGTTGTTGAATTATTTGCTGGAGTTGGCGGTTTTCGACTTGGATTGGAAAAAGCATCCTCGGCTTACAATACCGTGTGGGCAAACCAATGGGAGCCGGGGAGAAAAAAACAACACGCTTTTGATTGTTATGCAACACGCTTTCCAAACGGTTCCATAAATACAAATGCCGACATTGCTTTTGCTAAAACAGATGTTCCAGAGCATGAACTGTTAGTAGGTGGATTTCCTTGCCAAGACTATTCTGTTGCTAGGACGGGAGCAGAAGGGATTGTTGGGAAAAAGGGTGTTCTTTGGTGGGAGATACGAGATATACTTGAAGCCAAACGCCCGCCATATGTACTACTTGAAAACGTAGACAGATTGCTAAAGTCACCCACTTCGCAAAGAGGTCGTGATTTTGGCACGATTCTATATTGCTTAGACCAATTGGGATACTGTGTTGAGTGGCGAGTTATTAACGCTGCAGATTATGGATTTGCTCAGAAGCGGCGGCGTACATTTATTTTTGCGACACTCAAGAAAATGGAAATAGGTTTGCAAATGCATAAAGTGCCAAAGAAAAAGGTTGTATTTGAATGTGGTCTTTTTGCAAACGCATTTCCCATATTAGACCAAACTGAATTATCCTTGTTTGAACCTGAAATTAAAATGGATAATTTTGTAAGCCTTTTGGATTTTTCTGAAAGATTCCAAGCATCATTTGAAAACGCAGGCTTTATGTGTGATGGGGCATTTTATACAGCAAAGACAAAGCCTGTGTTTAACGGGAAAACCGCATTTCTTTCTGAAATTTTAGAATACGATGTAGATGATAAGTATTTCATTGCCGACAATCTCGACAAATGGAAGTATCTTAAAGGTTCAAAACGTGAATTGCGGCACAAGCCAAATGGAGACCCTTATTACTACACAGAAGGCGCAATTCCATTTCCCGACAACCTTGATTCGCCTGCAAGAACAATACTCACAAGCGAATCAAGTGTGAACCGTAGTACGCACGTTATTATTGATTTGAAAACAGGAAGGGAACGATTATTAACACCTATTGAGTGTGAACGCATAAACGGCTTTCCTGATGATTGGACAAATACGGGTATGCCTGAAAAATTCCGCTATTTTGTTATGGGTAATGCTCTTGTAGTTGGTGTTGTGGAGTGTTTGGGGAGAACGCTTGAATCGCTAATTTCAGGCAAATGCAATGTGGCTACAAATTCTGCTTAAATGTAACGAATAAGCGTGTCCTATTATGACTACAAATAGTCAAAGGATGCGCTTATTCACGCAAGGATTATCTTCACATTGATTGTTTCGTCCTAAAAGCACCGTTCCCCTCAAGCCGTGCAAGCAGAATTTTTCGAGCAACCTTGTATTCGTCACCAATAAAGCCCAATTTCAACAGGAAGCACCTGAATGCGTATTTTTCGTTCTCAACGTCACGCTCGACTGCTGTAACGCGCTTCTGCGCCTTAGCCGCCGCACATAAACGCTCAATTAACACAGCGTAGGCTTGCACTTCATCTAGTGTAGCGGTTATGCTAAACCAAGGGAAGCGGAGCGTGTTTTCTCCTCGCTCAATCGGCAGAGTTTTCGCTCCGATTGCCTTTTTGATGAGGTTGGCTTTGGCTGCAATGAGCCGCTCCAAATTGTCCAGCGTTACATCCGTGAAACCATCAAGGGGCATTTCAATGCAGAAAGCGGATTCAGTGTTGGCGGCAAAGCCTCGCTCCGCAAGGGCGGTAATTAGGCTTTGAATTTCATCTTCACTGGTGCGTTCATCGTAAGTCAAAACGCCGTCTTTGTCCACCAACAAATGGCAAGAAGCGGTACAAATAATCAAAGTTTGAATAATGTTTTATCATCCGGATACATGGCCACAGGAGGTACAAATATCTCAAATCTTGTCAATTACCTAAAGCAAGAGCAGGCAGAGGGCAAGTATAATAAAATCTACCTCTGCTTTGACAATGACACTCCCGGTCATAATGCCCGCCTTTCTGCTATTGCTGCCATAGAAAAATTAGACTATAAATCTGAAATCATCTGCCATCTTCCTACGCATAAAGACTGGAATGATGACTTAGTAAGCGGCGTTCGTTCCAGGTTTTTAATCAAAGGCGATATCGAAACTATTGTAAATACTGTAAATAGCATCATGAAACAAAGTGTAGATACAGGAATTGATGAACTTAGCCGCAAATTAGATATAAAAACAGTGGATAAGGAAATTCCCAGCATAAATGCTCTATCCATAAATTAAGTTGTTATTGAAAATTTATGTATAATGAGGCAGAGCATATTTAAGTTTGTTCTGCCTCAACTCCTATCAAATAAATCCTTCCCAAAAAAATCAAGGAAGGATTTATTTACGTAAAAAAGAAACATCATTGCTCTTTGAATCCGGTTGTGGTATAATAAATGAAAGTTGGTGATACTATCAAAAACAAAATTAAACCCTTGGGGTACATTGAATTGCCGAGCGGCAAAAATAGGGCTGTAATCCCCATGAACGATATATTTTTAAACTATATGTTTGATAAAGAGGAATATTGGGGTATCTCTAAAGATATCGTAAACATTCTTTCTGATGAATACAGCGAAACAACGTCCAACAAAACTCATAAAATGCCTTATATAGAAGGTGAAGTTATTGTGGAAACCCAATTTCAATACTTATTGGAATCAGCCACAGGCAAAAATACACTTACACCAAGGAATCAAGATATAAAGGTATTGCAAAAAGGTGATAATGACGGCAACCAAGTTTTTATAGAATTTCAAAATCATCCATCAGCAAAGCCATTTATAGGCGATAGGGGACTACAGTACTTTGGTTTGGGTATAGGTCATAATCCGGAGTATAAAACAGACCAAGTATGGCTTTTGGCAAAGGTGAATAATAAGGTTGATGAAGATTTATTATTGGGTAAAGTTTTTTCAAACTATTCTCTAAAAAATGAGGAAAATATAACACATCCCAATACCTCAAGCATTACCTATATAAATCTTGATAAACTTTCAGAGCAAAACAGTAAAGCAGGTGAATTGGCTTCTGTTCTGCTTGGTAAAGAATTAGAAATATCCAATCCCGAAGTAAAGAAAATTGCAAGTAGTTTTAACAATGCTTTCGGTTCTTTTAAGATGGAAAAGGAGGTTAGCGTTATGTATATGACATTCCAAGAAAGATGGCGTTTAGAAGCGATAGAGGAAGGCAGAGAAGAAGGTATAGAGCAGGGCAGAGAAGAAGGTATAGAAAAAGGCATAGAACAAACCATAGAGCGATATATCAAAAAAATAGGCACCGGTCAAGTCACTTATGACGAAATCTCTGACCTTTTTGGCGTTGGATTAGATAAAGCCAAAGAAATTCACCAAAAGGTTGTAGATGAAGTGTCAAAAGACCCTAAGAGCATAATAAAGAATGTTGAAAATGCATTAAAAACTCATGTGAAAAAACCAAAACTTTAAAGTGGTCTAATGTACGCACCTTATCCAAAGCCGATACCGACCATTCTTTTAAATTGTTATGTTAATCCCCTTGGTATAATATTGCCAAGGGGATATTAATTAAAAAATATTTTGAGTAAGAAAGAAGGAGGTAAATTATGGACCATTACGAAGTTATGCCAAAGGATTATAGCCACTATGTAAAACTGTCCAAGGGTGATTATTATTATGAGTTTTTTAAAGAAATAAATCTCAAACCGGGGAGATATGACTTGGCACAAACCGCAGATGAACTTGAAGATATTGCTGAAGACTACTACAAATCCAAAGAGCCTCAATATATTGACCTATCTGCTATTATTCCTTCTAGTAATTCACGGCCTTGCAAAGAATCTGATTTAGACAAAGAAGAATTTGTCGAATCTGATATAATCAGCTATACCGAAGGAGACAAGTTTATTATTGAATTTAAAATACCATCCGAAGATTCGCCAATTGAAGAACCGTATGACGAAGAAATAAATGAAATAATCAATTATGAGGATTCTTCTTGCAGCTATAGCGACTTCCCCTATAATTACGAGAATGAGTACGGCGATAATGAAACCAAGGGGTCCGGTATCGTTAGTTATGCAGAAGGGTTTTTGGATGGTTTGCAGCAAGAAAAGAAAAGCAGCCAAGATGCTATAGCAGCTTCCAAAATTCAAATTGAAGAAGAATCCAGGCGCAGGGAGTGCGTATCAGAAATTGATTTACGATTAAATATAATTGATACCATATCACCATTTTTGAAACTGCTAAAAGAACACATGAGTGACAATGAAAGTGTTAGAGATTTAGACGCACAGTACAGTGATATCTCAAAAGCCTTGAAGGATTACAGAAAAAACCTGTAAACCAAAGGCTTTTTTCTTACTCAAAATCTTAATATAGCAAACAGTACCGGCACATTATTGTTACTATATCTATATTTATTATTAGTAAGAAAAAACATTCTATTTACAAATTTTAACTAATACAGGAGGAATGAAAACATGCAGCAAGTACAAGACCAATTATCAGCAATGCCCGCTTTTATGGCCATGAAGCTTATAGGCGGTGCTTTCCGCGGCACAATCCCTGCACTTATAACAACAGCTACCGTGGGAGTAGGAGGTTTGGTATATGGCGCAGTTAAAGCAGGGCAAGGCATTAATAAGCAAATCCAAAAAACCAAACCGGGGAATAACAAAGGCCATAAACTCTTGCGTGACCTACTTAACAATCTTATCCGAAAAGTTATTAAGGTCAATTTAAGCAAGCCTTATGACCTTAATAATGACTATCGTATAATCAGCAACTTAGAAAAATTGTCTGCGATAGAAAAGTTTGATATCAAAACAAAAAAGGAACTTGATTTAGTTTTAGCCAAAGAAAACCAAATCAAGAGATTATATGGCTCTGATAAAGCGCACCGGGTACAGCGCAATTTGTGATATTCTACCGCTGTGTAAAATCAGTACAAATCACGAAAACCTATCACTATACTAAAATGGTATTAATTATTATTTTTGTAAATTATTCTTGTTATTTACTTTTTTTGGTGTTATACTCATAATTAAGCAGCCAAATAAAACTAATTAAGAGGACAAAAGAAAAACTAATGAAAACCGTAAAAGAACTGGAAGCACAACTTAAAATCAGTAAAGTCAGCATTTATTCAATGCTTAAAAAGGATGAATTTAAAGGCCATGTTTTTAAGAATAACAATAAGATTACGCTTGTTGATGATGTTGGTGTAGAATTATTAAAATCACGGTATTTAAAAGATCAGGAAGAAACAATAAAAGATATGGCTTATGAAGAAATCAATCATATTAATGCTAATGATAAAGTTGACAATAAAGATGATGATAAAGCTGATGATACGGTTAATAATAAAGATGATGATGAAGTTAAAAGCCCTGAAATCATAAGAATTTTGCAGCAGCAATTAGAAACAAAAGACGAGCAGATTAATAATCTTTTTAGCATTGTATTAAACCAACAAAAGCTGCAGGCAACTAAAATGCTAACTGATAAACAGAGTGTAATTAGTGATATTCAGCCCGAAGAGCTGCCGCCAAAAGGATTTTTTGGCCGGATATTCAGGAAAAACAAGAATTGAAGGCAGGTTATGAAAAGGCTTTGCAGTGTTCTGCAAAAAAACCTTGACATTTTATGCAAAAGAGCATATAATTAGGCCCATAGAGTTAATGCTTCCAAGCATTTCCTTCATGGGCCTAATTATATGGCTTACATATGTGTGATTTAACAAGTGGGTACGATAGCCTGAGAAACTTCTCCCACATGTTGGTCAACAGCAACCCCAAATCTAGGGGATGCGGTACTTTTTACATAAGATATCTCAATTATACTATGTAATGGTGTCGGTGTCAAGAGTTTTTCTAAATTTTTTTAGAAATCTTTTGTCAGACTGAATTGACTAACTAAGTACAACCTTTACTTTGGTTTACGCTTGCCCCTTGTTAAATTGTTTAGGGGTAAGCGTTTTTGTTTTGTTGTTCTAATTTTTAATAACAAAGAAAGCAGATATGCGAAAGATAACCCTAACACAGAAGATTATAGCCCTGCTCTTAAAGATTATTAACATTTAAAGCGCAATACCCCAAACCCAAAAACCTTAAATAGGAGGCCAGAATGAAACTATCACTGCAAAATCTAGACATTCTTTTAAAGAAAGCAACAGGAAAAGACATAGACCTGGCAATCCACCTTGCCCAATTCCAAGATGATGACGGTCTTGTCTGCGGTATCCATTATAAGAACATAACAAGCAAATTGGGTATTTCTTATTCTTCTTTTTACAAATCTCTAAATCGTCTTGAATCCTACGGTATCATCAATATCGACTGGCGTAATGACACAAAAGGTCATGGATGGGGATGGTGGTCTGTAAAATTCGTAAATAACGATTATTCATCAAAGAGCTACAATGCCAAGCCATACCTCAATGTAAACCATGAGGTGTTACATAGACAGGAATTTTATAATCTTTCACTTAGCGAAAAGAAAATAGTCCTTAGAGTTATGCGGATTATGAATTACCGCACTAAGTCTAAGGAAAGAGGTATAACTCTTCGCTTAGATACATTGATGCGCTGGACAGGTAAGTCACGCCGCAGCGTTGTCCGTATGATTTCAAATCTTTCCGTCCTGTCTGGTATGGTGCCCATTACATTGGAAAGGAATGATGTGCGCATACCAACAGGCCCGGGCTTTAATTTATCAGGCCGACGTTCTCGTCATGAAGCAGACACCAAGGCTGCTCATGCCATACATTATGTTCTTAACAGGATTAAATGCAAGATTGAATCATATCAAGCAATAGATGGGGTTCGCTCTGTACTGCGTCAGTATAACATAAAGGGATTTCGTGCAATAGCTGCTATTGTAGGTCAATCCATCAGGGAATGCGGATATCTTTCAGTTAAATATGTTCACAGTTTGATACGTGAGGTTTTGGGTAAGTATAGAAAAGAAGATAAAGCAGCTCATCCCGTTAAGACCCAGATATCCCCTAATCTCTCATCTGCACAGTAAAAAGGTTTTATTTTTGCGCTCAATTTACGTTCATTAAAGAAATATTTAACATAAATTGAATAATATATAATTTAAGCTATTTATAAACAAAGAATTTATAAGGGATTTTTATAAAATCCCAGGTTTTTTATTTTAAGAAGTTTCGTTAATTTTGTTTTTTAGTGTTGTTAGTTTGGTTTTTTGTGGTTTTGTTTTATGATAAGTAAATCCTATAACCAAAGGAGTTTACGCCTTTCTTCAATCACCTTATATCTTTTTTAATATTCTAATTTATAAATAAAATAAGATAAGTAGTGATAACTTTAAAGGATTACATTGTTTCACTTAATCAACCACTTTCTTTTTCCAATAATACAAAACCACGTTAAATGCACTTCTTGATAATTCATTTGCTATTAATCTACATTAATGTTATGCTGCTATAGCCACCAAACCTAAGAAAACGCACAAGCAAGATACCAATAAACGCATCCTGTATTGACTTGAAGCGATGCCCATGACTACGTAAAAAGCGTTTCATGTTAGCCCACACTTTCTCTATCGGACTATAATCCGGCGAATATGGCAGCAAGAAGATAATGGTGACTTTATATATACGAGCATAAATTTTGAGCCGCTTCTTATTATGTCAGCTAGCGTTATCCAAGATAATAACATCATCCCGGTTTGCTTCAGGGAGCAAGAAACGACAAAACCAATCCTCAAATTTTGTTGATGTCATTGAACCTGTATGGCAGTATTCACCCAAAATCTTGCCGTCACAATAACCCGCAACAACATTTACACGAGATAATCTTTTGCCTGGAATAAGACCATAGATACGTTTGCCTATGAATGAACGAGCATACTGTCTAAAGCAAAACTTTGAAACGCCGCTCTCGTCAACATATATGCGGCGAGAAGCCGGAATTTCTGATATTTCCTGCTCATATTGCGCACGAGCAGATTCAGAGCGTTCTTTGCACCCTAATGTCTTTTTTTACGAGTTATGTTTAACCTTACCGACAGCAACATCGCTACAACCAAAGTGCTCGCCTATTTCGGCGAGATATGCATCGGGGTTGTGCTCAACATATAGAAGCAGCTCATCAGGTGGCAATTTACGTGGCTTACGAGCTTTAGGATAATTAGGTTTAAGTGATTCTGCCTCATATCGAGCTCTCCAATCTCGCAAAGTGGAGGGATATATCTTAAACGCTTCCTTGACCTCTGCCTGTGTTTTACCACTCAAATAGTATTCAACTGCTCTTTTTCGATAATCTTCACTGTATGCCATATATTGTTATCCGCAAATTATGGGGAAAAGTTAAGTTTGGTGGCTATAACAGTCGTATTCGTGATGCTGATATGGCACAAGAAATGATGAGATTGACTCAAGCTAATGTGCTTCAACAAGCTGCTACTGCTATGCTTGCACAAGGTAATCAAGCTCCACAGGCTATACTTCAATTGCTTGGATAATTTTTTAAAAAATTTAAC
>Ga0123352_10001777_pt1 | contig 29207 bp, 28 predicted proteins | sample TergutLab28metaG_FD_89700 | JGI IMG/M metagenome (GOLD analysis project Ga0123352, IMG submission 89700) | Labiotermes labralis P1 segment gut microbial communities from Petit-Saut dam, French Guiana - Lab288 P1 | ecosystem: Host-associated > Arthropoda: Insects > Digestive system > Gut ... | reverse complement strand
TTCCGACTGCTGAAGGACAACCGGATCTATATCAAGGCGTAGGACTCTGCGCCACCCTAACGCTCTGATTTTTCAAAAATTGTAAGGGGCAGAGTTCGTTGCGGCGTACACATTTTCACACCTTTCGGCGGCTGTGATACTCGTCACATGCCAGTATGGTAACAAATTATTCACATTTCACGGCTTGATATTTCACCGCCGGACTTTTCGATAAGCGCCAAGGCAATCTGCAAAGCACGGATGCGCCGTTCAAGTAATGTTCACTGTGATGCGGCTTGCTTTGCGAGGTCGATTTTTTCACACTTTTGCAGAGTAGATAGCAAAGCGCTATGTGCCTCGTCAAGTTCGATTTTGGAATAATCACTCATCATCCACCTACTACCTTCACATAAAATTTGCGGCTCCTCGGTGGGTCAAATTCACAGAAATATAGCGACTGCCACGTACCAAGTAGCAACTTGCCGCCCTCGATAATCACCGTCTCGCTCGAACCTACGGCACTTGCTTTGAGGTGCGCTGCAGAATTACCCTCGCCGTGGCGGAACTCTGCGCAGTCGGGATAGGCTTTTGCTAAGCCAAGTAGCATATCATGCACGACATCAGGGTCGGCGTTTTCATTAATCGTTATACCCGCCGTGGTGTGCGGGCAAAATACCACGGCAATCCCACTCTCTACGCCGCTTTTGGCAACCGCCTCACGAACTTGCGGTGTGATATTGTAGAGGGTCTCTTTTTGTGCGGATAATATGCATTCGTATAGCATCTACATTACCTCGTTGTTCCTGTATTGCGTTGGAATATCAAGCCTAAATGTTTTGCATAGCAATAAAACATCGTGAATATCGTTTTCGCCGTGTTCATAACCTTGATGGAATAATAACTGTGCCTCAGCAGTAAAACACTTAACCTCAAGCCCACCGATTGTACCGACACCATGCCGTCACGCAGATTTTCCTGTACCCGCTGTTCATTGCCCACGCTAATGCGGGTGCATCGTCCATGCATAGCGGACGAAGTGTTATGGGTAATTTCTCTGTCATCTTTTCACACCTTCCACTTATGAAACGCAACCGTAGATACAGGACACCGCCAACATATGACTGCCGCAGGCTTTTTTGCCGTTTGGATAGATAGTCATGTAGCTGAAACGAGATAACGCGATGGAATCCATCCGGTTTTGCCTGCGCTGTTTTCCACGAAAGCCCACTCGAACACGAACTCTAAAAGTGTGACTGTTTCGTCTTTTTGCGCGGGCAACTCCGTCGGATTATAATTTCGCAACAAAACACCACTTGCCACGAACGTTTCGGGAATGAACACTTCGTGTCCCTCAATTGTGCAGCAAAGCCAATGTGGAAACGCATCATCTTCTTCATCCACGGCTAAATCGTGGATGATCGTCCCTTGCGGGAACAAGGGGAAGACAGGCGTGCCGTAGTCGCCTAATCCTTTATAGTCTTCGAATAACTGTAATTTCATAATGGTCACCTCTTTGGTTTCATTCGATGTGCCGTGATTATTCCCAAGCTTGATGCGTTAATAGTTATGATCACATCGCCTGCGTGAGCATACCAGTTTTTACCGCGCCGCTCAATAGTATCAGCATTCTTGACACTCCCTACGGCTAAAGCCGAGGGATTCTTGGTTCAACGTCCACTGCGGTGCGATGTTCCGTCTTACACAAACTCCCCAAGCGTTAAGTTCGGGCATGTCCTGCCCTACCGTATTTTTTGGCTACGCGCTTATTAGGCGCAATCCTTCGTTTAGTATGTTCTTTGCGGCATTGACATCTCTATCATGCTCCGCGCCGCAAGCTGTGCAAGCCCATACTCTGACACTTAAGTCTTTGACTTCTGGGTTTTGTTCACCGCATTCGCTGCATAGCTGGCTGCTTGCAAAGAATTTGCCGACTTTAACAAATGACTTATGTTGCCAACCACACTTGTATTGTAGCTGTCGGCACAACTCACTCCATGAAGCATCTACAATGCTTTTAGCAAGCTTATGATTTTTAACCATGTTCTTGACAGCCAAATCTTCTACGCATATCACATCGTAGTCCTTTACAAGCCCTGTCGTCAGCTTGTGCAATGCGTCTTTCCGCTGGCTTGCTATGTGCTCATGAATCCTTGCGGCTTTGATTCTTGCCTTGGCTCTGTTTTTGCTTCCGATTTGCTTTCTCGAAATCTGCCTTTGAGCTTTAGCAAGCCTCGCTTCTGTTTTTCTGATGTATTTATGGTTCGGGTGCGATGCGCCGTCCGATGTTATCACAAGCTCTTTCAAGCCCATGTCCAACCCAACCGCGGCACCTGTTGATTGATATTGCAGGAAATCCACATCGGTGCAGCAGATTGACACAAAATATTTGCCCGATGGGTTTTGCGATATTGTGGCGTTTAGGATTCTACCCTGTACTTGTTTGGATATGGCGGCTTCGACCTTTCCGAGTTTTGGCAACTTTACATGTCGGTCAAATACGGCAATATTATCGCCGACACGCTTTGCCTTGTAGGACTTATTATGGTTTTTCTTGCTTTTGAATTTTGGAAAACCCGGCTTTCTGCCTTGTTTTACCCTCCTGAAAAAGTTCTGATACGCTGTATCGAGGTCTTTCATCGCTGACTGCAATGCTGTAGAGTCCACCTCTTGCAACCAGTCATACTCTTGTTTTAGTTTTGTCAACTCACGGCATAACGATACAAAGTTGAGTGTTTCTCCGCCTTCTGCGTATAGCTCAATCTTCTTGGCAAGAAAATGATTGAAAGAAAATCGACAGCACCCATATGTCCGTTGAATTTGCTGAATCTGATTAGTGTTCGGATATATGCGAAATTTGTACGCTTTCTCCATCAGCTTTTCCGCCTTTCAGAACGCTCCTGATTTTCGATATATTGTTTTATCACGTCCAACGGTGCACCGCCCACCGTGGAAACAAAATAACTGTTTGTCCACAGCGTGGGAAGCCTTGTCTTTAGAGATGGAAACTCTTTTCTCAGCGTGTGCGAGGAAAAGCCCTTGATGCTACGCACAGCTTGGTTGATTCCAAACTGCGGGTCTACCTCAATCAGCAGATGCACATGGTCAGGCATTATTTCCATTTCAATTATCTCGGCGCTGATTTCCGAACACCGCTGAACTATCAACTCCTCTAGTCGTTCGGAAATTTCATCTACAAGGACTTTGCGCCGATATTTCGGACACCACACCACATGATACTTGCAGGAATATACAACATTTTTATTTGATTTGTAGTTCATGCTTCTATTATATCATTTGCACAAATCTAACACAAGCTAAACGTGGGGAATATGGTACAGCTTATATCCCCATATCTAACGATAGGGGCTTTACGCCATGTTTGGTAATTACCACTACGTCACACCTCAGTTAGACGGTCATAGTATTCGATACGATTCTTTTTGAGAAAATGCGAAACATACAATGCAGGTGTGGTCAACACACCTTTTTGCATGAGATACAAAAGGTTGACCCAGAGATGCCAAAAAGCAGCTCATCGTCAAATCGGACGATGTGTTCGAGGTGACGTAGCTGACTTCAAGTTGACAAGCCGTCTGTTTTTGGCTATAATGGAATCAAATTCCCGAATAGTCAAAAGGGGTGGTTTTTTGTATTATACTAGACATATAGAACCTGTTGTAGAGCGAATTGCCAAGCGTAAGCCTGTTCTAATATTGACAGGTGCAAGACAGGTCGGAAAGTCCACCATGCTCAAAGAGATGCTTGGAGATGTTCGCTATATTGCCTTAAATCGACCATTGGTGCGCGAAAGTGCAAAAGAGAATCCGTCTATCTTTTTTGAGGAGAACAAACCGCCTGTTGTTGTGGATGAAATCCAAAAGGCGGCAGAGCTATTTGATTATATCAAAGACATCGTGGACGAGGAGAAGGTCAAAGGACAATTTTATCTGACCGGTTCGCAGAGCATGGCTTTGATGAAAAATGTCAGTGATAGTTTGGCGGGGCGAGCCGGAATTATCAAACTGTTGGGGCTTTCCATTCGGGAACTTGCGAGGAATCCGCACCGCAAGCCGTTTTTGCCGACCTTAGAGCACATGATAGAAGCGGGAAAGATGGGGGCAAAGTTTGACTATACGCAATTTGCGACCTGCATTCACAAAGGTTTTTTCCCTGAGTTATATGAAATGGAAAGTGACTTGCATGACTGGGCAGATTACCACAGCTCTTATTTTCAAACATATATTGAAAAAGATATAAAAGATGTCCTGAACATCCAAGATGAGTCGGCGTTTATCAAGTTTGTCAAAGCAACCGCTTCCCTTACCGGCGAGATGCTGAATCTAAATACCTTGGCCGAAATCTGTGGGAAGGATGCAAAGACAGTGAGGGCTTGGCTGTCCGTGCTTGAATCTAGTGGGCTCGTGTATTTGCTAGAGCCATACCATAATAACTTTAACAAGCGGATGATTAAAACACCCAAGCTATACTTTCTTGACACGGGACTTGCCTGTTGGTTGTTGGGTTGGAACACGCCGGAGCAGTTGACAAGCGGTGCTATGTGGGGACACATTTTTGAGAGCTTCGTATTTGCCGAAATTTTGAAGAGCTATTACAACGACGGCATTGTCAAACCGCCTCTATATTATTATCGTGACAAGGATAAAAACGAGATTGACCTTGTCATTGAAGATGGGAGCACACTATATCCCATTGAAATCAAAACAAGTAGTGATCCGACAAAATCAATGGTAAATGCGTTCCGCTTGCTTGCTGATGTTCCGGGAAAAGAAACTGGTTCCGGCGCAATTATATGTCTGGCAAAAGAGCGGCTTCCACTGAAAGAGAATGTCTGGATTTTACCGGCACATACGTTGTAACTTTATGTTTGTAGTGAAATAACCCAAATTAACTCGTTGACCGCCTATATCCCATTGATTTTTCAGAATTTGTCAAAAAGTTCTGTATCACTTTTCCGACCATACGAGTGTTCTTACAGCATTTGAAGTCGCAAGGACACTTGGCTCTTTTTATACCACCTTTTTCAGTGAGGAGTAGCTAACAGCTATTCCTCTTCTTGTATTCATCTGCACAATTGCTTTGGGTAGTAAAAATATATATTGTGCCGTACTTCCGTAACATTCGAGCAAACCATTCATCGCCAATCTTCCCGCCGGCGCTCCACAACCTGCCCCAAAAAGCCAACCCATGTATAATGCATAATCGCGTAATGGATTTTTACACTTTTGGGTGTAGTCGATAATTGTTGAGAAATGTAAAATAATGATACACAAAGATGGTAAACCGTAGATGGGAAACAAAGAAGGAGTGTTATTGTCATGAAGAAGTTAACTAAAAAAATATTGGCGTTCGCCTTGGCTGTAGCGATGGTTTTATCGTTTCTCGTATTACCAAGGCATGGGGGTGACTTTGTCGCTCGGGCAATATTTACCGACACGGAAGATGTATCCATAAATGAGGAAATCTCTGATGGCTCTTCCATACTTGATAGTGACTTGCCCGAGTCAGGCGGTCAATTTTTTGAGACTGAGTCAAAACTTGAGTTGGAAACTGAACCTGAAGCAGAATCTGAATCAGAATTCGAACTTGAACACAGCATCACTACTTCTAGTGGCGATACGCTTATTGAGGAGATGGATGAGCTCAATACCGGAAATGATATCGAAATCCTCCAGATGCGTGGCATTGTGGCTGGGGTCGATTCGTGGCAGGCGCTGATAGATGCTATCGCCGACGCGCCGGACAATGAGGAACATGTGATTGAGATAACAGGTGACATTGTTTATCCAATCTCAGAGGGCAGAATCAACATCCCCGAGGGAAAAAACATAAAATTGACCTCTAATGGGGACTGGACGCTGACGACGCATGGAAACTACCGGCATTTTATGGTAGGAGGTATCTTCACCCTGACAGATGGCGTCACTCTGACAAACTATGACCAAAATGAATTTGGTGGCGGAGTGGAAGTTTCCCAGACCGGGGCGCTTAATATGACAGGCGGGATAATCACAGGCAATAGAGCTGAAGAAGGCGGCGGTGTAAATGTTAGGGACTTCAGTGTGTTTAACATGAGCGGCGGCACAATCAGCAACAATAGATCCCGCAGTGACGGCGCTGGCATTTTTATGGGCAACAACACTAGGCTGACAATAAACGAAGGAAGTAAAATAACTCATAATGTAAGCAGTAGGCAAGGTGGCGGGGTAGCAATCGGAAACAATTCCCTCATTACGTTAAACGGCGGCGAAATAAATCATAACAGCGCCACACATGGCGCGGGTGTAGATGGATCAATTGCCAGCAAAATGATTATGAATGGCGGTGAAATACGTTTTAACGAAGCACGCAACTCATTCGCCGGGGCAAATGTTCATGCATTTGAGATACATGGAGGCAGAATTGACGACAACATTGCCAGAAACACAACTGGTGGCGTATTCGCCCACACATTTCTTATGACTAACGGCAGTATTTCCAATAACATATCCGAAGGGGTTGGCGGTGGCAGCAACACCCGAGGAGGTGTTGGCGTTAGCTGCATTGATTTTAAAATGCACGGCGGCGAAATCAAAAACAACAAATCCTATAATTTAAGCGGCATATCTGCAAGGCTAACTTTTGGCGGTGGCGTGGGCATATTGGTAGGATCCAGATATCCCAACACCGGCATAGAGATGACAGGTGGCGTAATCAGCGGCAATGAGGCGGATATGGGCGGAGGCATCGGGTATTGGTTCTTTTCAGGCGCAACTCCTGTAAACAATCATATACGTATTACTGGCGGCGAGATTTCGGGCAATATAGCATCACGCATGGTTGGCAGCCAGGGTGGCGCGGGCGGCGGTATCGCGGCTGCCAGCATGGTTGTAGAAGTGAGCGGCGATGCGGTCATTGACAACAACACATCCTTTTACGGCGGCGGGATACTTGTGCAAAATGGCTTTGTAGACATTAAAGGAAATGCCCGGGTCACAAACAACAATTCGCCTACCAGTTGGGGTGGTGGAATATACGCTCTAGGTGGCGGCACTACTGCTATCGGCGTCACCGTATCCGAAAATGCCCTTATATCAGGAAACAATGCCACATCGGGCGGAGGAATCGGTTTGTCAGGTCCTGGTCCGAACAGTTTTGTAAATATTTACGGCGGCACGATTTCTGACAATGAAGCATTGGCTGGCGGAGGAGTAAGAACACTTGCACCGCTGACAATCGACGGAAATGCTGTCATCAGCGGAAATCGAGCAAATTCCGGCGGCGGCATCAGCGTCCAAGGCGCTGTGCTTACCATGAACGGCGGCATTATCAGCGGCAACATAGCAGGTGGCGGCGGCGGCGTATGGGCAAATAATGATTCTTTTATAAACGGCGGGGAGATCAGGGGAAACACAGCCAATGTCACCGGCGGCGGCATTTATGCTACGGATCTTTCCAGATTAAGCATTTCTGACAGCGTCATTTTCATCGGAAACTTTGCAGGCACCGCCGAGGCTCCGCGGGCTTTCTGGCTGGAAGCTTATGAAGACGACGACATGTATAATCCGGGTACGCCAATAAGTGTAAGCGACCTTAAATCCCTGCATGGGGAAAGTATCAACTGGCGCTCCCTCTCCAGTTCACCAAATGGCAACGCAGTGCCGTTTAATTTCCTTGCAAATAACTTCGACCTCAACTTTGTTGGACGGACTTACACTGTGACTTTTGAACCGGGCGATCAGGGAGCGTTTGATGCAGTCATACATAATGATGTGTCTCCCGGTTCCGCTACACCTAGGCCACCCGCAACCCCGGGCAATCCTGGATGGACGTTCGTGGGATGGAATCCGGATTTAAGTGAGACAATTGATGGCGACGCAACATACGTTGCCCAGTGGGATATCAGCGATGACTGCGGCGGCTGCGATGACTGCGATGACTGCGGCGGCTGCGATGACTGTGACGACTGTGATGACTGTGACGACTGTGACGACTGTGATGACTGTGATGACTGTGACGACTGCGGCGGCTGTGATGACTGTGACGGCGGCGATAACGGCGACGACTGCGATGACTGTTGCGACTGTGATGACTGCGATGACGGCGACACCGAAGTTGGTACTGGAGGCAGCACCGGCAGCGGCACTGGTGGAGGCAGCACTGGCGGCGGCACAAGTGGTGGCAACACAGGCGGCAGTGGTGTGATAATAAATATCCCGAATGTCGAATCTTCGCCTGTCGAACTTCCGTTCATCAGCAACCACCTTGCCTATATAATTGGCTATCCTGAGGGCGATGTGCGTCCGGAACGGAACATAACGCGCTCAGAGGTGGCAACTGTGTTCTTCCGCCTACTTACTGATGACGTCCGCACGGAGTACTGGACGCGGAGCAACTCTTTCACCGACGTAAATTCCATAGACTGGCATAACAATGCCGTTTCAGTGATGAGCAATATGGGTATAGTGAATGGCTACCTAGATAGGACATTCAGACCTAATTCTCCTATCACAAGGGGTGAACTTGCCGCGATTTCAGCGAGGTTTGCCAGAGCGACGAGTATGTTGTCGGCAAACACCGTAGGCTTCAGTGATACCGCAGACCACTGGGCTGAAGCAGATATACTATACGCTGCCTCGGTCGGCTGGGTGCAGGGTTATCCAGATGGGTCATTCAGACCGAACCAGGGTATCACAAGGGCTGAGTTTATGACGCTTGTGAACAGGATGCTGGAACGCGTTCCCGAATTTCCGGATGATCTCCTGCTCAACCAGATGAGCGTTTGGATAGACAACGCGGATGTCAATGCGTGGTATTATCTGGCGGTACAAGAAGCCACGAACTCACACATCCCCGAGTATAAAGTGGGGAACTACGTGCCGGGATCATCTTTTGAGTTTGAGTATTGGGTGAGTATGCTGGAGAATCCGAATTGGCTGCAACTTGAAAGAGGCTGGGTGGAGCAGCTCGAGCAGATGACCATTAACGATTGACATTAAAATCCACACTTAACAGGATTCCATAAAAAAATGATATGCTCCCTTCAGAGTAGACAGACAAAAATAAAAAGTCTGCTCTGAGGGGAGCATGTACTTAATAGCATGAGTTTGATAGCGTTGCATGGTATGTGCGAACAAGGTATAATGTAGAAAACGGTATTTTGTATCGCTTTTTAGATGTTGCTTTTTTTTGCCATATTTGCCACTGCTGTTTCCATCATTGTTGTTATCCTTATGATGAGAAAAAACACTAACTCTCGTAAAGAGAGTGGTCCTTACACCGCGGAAGATACATACACCCCTTGCAAGCATCACACAACAAACCCATGTTAAGAATATTTTCAACAAAATTCTGTTGTAAATTCTCCCAAGTAGATTGGTGTCCGAATTCCAGACCGCAATACGACAATATTTTGCGATCCGAAATATCAACTTCATCTGATTTTCCGCATATATGATTGTTGTTTTGTGGGCAAAATCTGCATATAGTGTCAAGTTCAGAACATAAAGTTACAATTGTTTGCGGATTGCTCGATAGTGTCGCTATATGTTCACGCATGATTGAAATATATGGGGCACTATGTCCGATTTCGGAAAACAGAATAATACACATTGCATGGTGTGGTCTTATAGATAGTGTCATTCTGTCACTCCTCTAATATTGATATTATTTTATCATAATGTTCAGGCACATGTGGAAAGTAGCAGTCAATGCATGTTTTGACATTTTGTATGTATGCAAAATTGCCGCAGCATTTGTCGCCTAGCCCATATAGAGGGCAGAAGCAAAAAAGGCAGTTAAATTCATCCTCGCTAGGATGCTTATGACAGGGAAAGTATTTGCATTGATAATTTCTAAAGAACCTATGACTATTTTCCAATTGAAACCTCCTTCATTATCGCCAATAGTTTTGAATTATTCTCCTTTGTGGAAACCGCTATTCTATAGTATGTGTCATCTAGCCCATGAAAATTGCTACACGAACGTATTCTAATACCCGCCAAGTGAAGTATATCACACAGGTCAAATTGGAATGGACTTTGGAAAAATACGTAGTTAGCAGAAGATGCAAAAACCCTATATCCAAGGCAATTCAGTTCTTTTTCAATTACGCATCGCTGAGCGACAACATAATCCACCGTTCGCTCAATGAAGGCACTTGCATCATCCAGTGCAACCAAACCTGCCGCTTGCGCTAAGTTTGACACCGCCCAATCCGATCCGTGAAAATAAAGGCTGTCAATTAGGGCTTTGTCGGAACACAAAGCATATCCAAGGCGGATACCCGGCAACGCGAAGATTTTTGTAAAAGCTTTCAAAATGACAAGGTTGGAATAATCTTTAAGGAATGCTTTGCTTGTGTATATTGACGCTTGTTCAGAAAAATCCATAAAACACTCGTCAACAACAACCCATGTGCCGATCTGCTTACAAAAATCAAGTAAATCCCTGATCAGTCCAGCTTCCGTGAGGTTACCGGTGGGATTATTTGGATTGCAGATATACACCAGCTTTGGTTTTTCAACCTGTACCGCCTTAATAAAACCGCTATCAAGAGAAAATCCCTTGTCTTTTCTCATGGTGTAACGACACACTTCTGCACCATATGATCTGGCTGATCGTTCGTAATCAGCAAAAGTTGGAGCGCATACCATGACCTTTGTTGCCTCAACTGCCTTAGGCAATCGAAAAATTACATCTGAAGCGCCATGACCAAAAAAAATCCAGTCAGGATTTACACCTTCAAAAACTGCCGTCTTTTCACGCAGTAAGGTCGAAAAATTATCAGGATAGCGATTGATATTCTGAATATCACGAATAATTGCAGACACAACACTTTCGGGCATCCCCAGAGGATTTATATTCGCAGATAAATCAATAATATGCTCATGCCCTTGCTCAAAAACGGCATTACCACCATGGCTGTATTCATACATAATTGAATCCTCTCAAAAAGAAACTTATGACCGCCAGCACCACTATCGCGACGATTACGGACGCATACATTAAGCGATTTGCTGCCTTTATATGCTCCGGCAATGGAACATTATCAGCATCACCGATTATGGGCTTAGGAACAAGAGCACCATGGTAGTAATTATCCCCACCAAGACATAAACCAAGCGCACCAGCACAAACGGATTCTGTTTGTGCTGAATTTGGGCTTTTGTGATTACGCCTGTCCCTAGCATAGATACGAACAGCACCTTTTATATTCCCACGTATATTCCCGCCGACAAACACACTCCCCACCATCATGAACAGTGCTGATATCCTTGCCGGAATAAAATTCACAACATCATCAAGTCGTGCTGCAAACTTACCAAAATATTCAAAGTCTTCATTCCTATAACCTATCATGGAATCCAGCGTGTTGACTGCCTTGTACGCCATGGCAAGGGGTGCACCACCTATAAAAATGAAGATAAGCGGAGCAATAACACCATCTGATAGATTCTCTGCCACAGTTTCCACAGTAGCTTTTACGATACCCTGCTCGTCCAGATTCTGTGTATCCCTGCCAACGATAAGCGCGAGATTATTTCTCGCCCCTTGCAAATCTCCGGCGACCAGAGCATGATAAACTTTCATGCTTTCGACCTTTAATGCTTTTGCCGCAATGGTGAAATAACATAATACCGCTTCGGCAATCAAACCTGCCCACCAATTTATACTGTAAAATCCCCATGTGACTAGCCTTGTTACTATAAACGTGAGACATATGACCGTTATCGCCAAAATCGCACCCGACACTAATTGCCTTGTAGGGTTTTTTTCATTAGCCCTTTTATATACACCAATTCCCCACGCTATGCCACTACCGATAAACCGTATCGGGTGAAAAGGGTTTTGTGGGTCACCGATAGCGCAGTCAAGTATAAATGCAATTATGATGATAATCACTATATATTCTGCCAATATCGTAACCCTCCACTATCTCAGTTGTACACAATATGCAGTATTTATTATACTTCTTTGCAAAGAAGCTGCACAGGTAGCATGGCGTAATTATCTTTAATCAGCTTCTCACCAAAGACAAAGCTAACGGGGGATTTGAAAATCGGTCCATCAGAAACGAAAGTGTGATACTCCCCATTTTCACCGCAAATGTCTGTGCCCTGAACAGCAATAGCCTCTGCCACATCCTTTGTAAGTTGCCTGCCTAAAAACGCATCTGAAAGTTGTTGTATATTGACAACCGAGATATTGGCAACAAAGTCGCTATCTATAACCTCATATACGACATCTTTCCTGCTTTCGCCCCAAAGCGGGAATAATGCTGTCATTCCAACACTTTTGCACCGATCTCTACACCAGCTCAAATGACCCTCAATGTCGATATCACCGAAAACACAGGCTTCCGCCCCCTGCTCCTTAGCACGATGTAATGCTTTTTCAAAATTTTGAAGGTACTCCTCCCCGCTTGTTTTTACCAACCAAAGCGGGATATTAAGCGACTTGGATATGCTTTCTAACACAGCTTCCGATAGACCGTGAAAATGCGAGCGATCAGAATCTGTAGTATATGTTGTGATCAGTGCGATTGGTTCATGCCCCTGTTTAATGGCTCTGTATACCGCCAATGCGCTCTCTTTGCCGCCGCTATAAGAAGCTACAAATTTCATATTTCCTCAACTCCTTTATTCAAAATATCATATATCAATTCCATATCAAGGTGTCTGCGTACATGATCAGCAATATTGTCAAACTTGCGTTCATAATCCGCTCTCTGTATAACTTTGTTATTACTAACAAGACCATCCTCTTCGGGCAAATTAATATCCATGTATGGAACAACACCGGCAACAGGCAATTTCGTTATATCTTCAAGTATTTTTACACCATCTTCAAACAGTGCAGGACTACCTCTGAACCGATTAACTATAGTTGCTTTTATATGTAGTCTTTCCGATGCTTCCATAAGTGCAATAGTGCCATAAAGCGAAGCGAAAACCCCGCCGCGGTCAACATCCGAGACCAAGATGACAGGGGCTTTGGCTCTCTTCGCCATACCCATGTTCACCATATCGTCTTTAACTAGGTTCAGTTCGACAGGACTTCCCGCGCCCTCAATGACAATCATATCATACTTATCACATAGTCGGTCGAAAGCACCCATGATTTTTCCCAGCTTTATATCTCTGGCAGCATTTTGCGTAATAGTAAACGGCGGTTTTAGCACAATAGGATTCATATCTACGCTCGGCTCTACACCAGCCGCCAGCGCCTGCAGCCATGCAGAAACAGCTATCTCATCCCCCTGCTGAGTTAAGCAAGTGTTTGTTGTCATATTCTGCGCCTTGAAGGGTGCTGTAAAATGACCGTCTTGTTTAAATATACGGCACAATGCAAGGGTTAGAATAGTTTTGCCAACACCGGATGCAGTGCCTTGTACCATTATTACTTTTGCCATTTGCGTAATCACCTTTTCCTTAATCAATAAAGCATCATGCCACTAAGAACCTGCTCGACAATCAATAAAGCATCATGCCACTGAGCACCTGCTCAACAATCATCAGCGCACCTTGAACACCGAGATGCGTTTTGGGTATAACATCAACATATCCAAGCGTCGGGAGAGCTGTTTCTATGCCCAGAAATGAATGCTTTCGCATCATAAGACCCGAAATGGTATTCCCATTTGCAAATACAAGTTTGCCATCTGTCTCCATGATATCCTGACTCAACGCATCCCTAACACCGAGTTCATCATATAACTCATAAAGCTTATTTTTAAAGCAGTCGCTGTCCGGATTTACAATAGACGCACAAATAGGTATCATCCCAAAATACCGAACGAGAAATGAAGTATACGCGTAAAGTTCGGAATATGTGCCTTCCACTGCAAAAGTCACACCCCTCGGCAGACCAGCCAGCGAATTTACGCGGGAGATAAACGAAAATGCACGAGCGCGAGCACGCTCACAATATTCTGTAAAACTGCTGATATCTGCGCCCAGCTTATTGCAAACCTCATTCATAAGCGCCTCAGTCGCGCTAAATCCTATAGGCGGACCGTCACACACATAGTACTGCGTACCAAACAGTTTGTGTAGCAGTTTCGCTGTTTCCAGAGCGTATTCGGGGTGGATAACTATATTCAAGGCAGCGTCAGGGAGCTTTTTTATGCTTTCAAAATCACAATCGGCGCAAAGCACGCAGTTTACCGTAATTCCGCAGAGCTCCATCATACGGCTGAACTCAATAATATCACCGGTACAGTTTTTATGGAAGAGTGATAGACCCAGTATGTTTACCGAGTATGACTCCGGCTTGCTGCTGCACGCAAGAGAAAGACTGTTTATCAGACACAGCACACCACGCTCATACCCCTTGCAGACATCATCGGAAAACCCGGGAGTTTCAACAGTTATAACAGGCTTATCCATGATAATGCGATTTGCAATTCCTGTCAAATCGTCACCAATCAATGCCGCACCGGGCGAATTAACAATACATAGCAAATCAAACTTCACATTATCACGTATGTATGCCAGCGTCTCCTCAAGCTTATCACCACTTCCAAATACATAGTCGTAGTTGTCCAGATAAGAGCATGGGACTCGCGGTTGTCCAAAGTACCATTTCTCAGGGAATTTAAGCGGGTCAAACTCAATCTGCCGTATCAATTGGGTATCAGAAACCGACGAATGATAATATTTACAGCCCGTAGGACCGTTTAGCACAACAACGCAATGCGAAATGCCTTCAAACGCAAAAATCAAACCCGAAAAACTATCAGGCGAAATATTTGTCAAATAACTGCTCATCCTGCCGCCACTCTCCTTTTTGATCAAGTTTAAATAGATTAGCCCAGCGCTGTGCTAAAAGCAGCCCGGAAAAAAATCCGGCATCGGGACAAAGGGGTATCGTATCTGCAATCGGCACATCGTTTGCAAGAGAAAATTGATAATTGGTAAGCAGAATATCCGGACGATAATTTGCTATATCATCCGCACGATTTTCTCTGTCATATTCGATTTCAAGTGGAAATGTAATGTCAAGATTCGTGCGAAACCCTTCGTCCTGAGCATAATTGAGGAGTCCGATTTTTGCGATTTCTATCCCAAGATCAATCGCCGTCTGTATGATCCAGTCCAACTCATAGTTGTACGTGATGATCATGAGTTTTTTGCCAAACAAAGTCCCCCTGAGCTTATTGATTTCACGCTCGTACAACACACGATTTTCCGCAATAATCGCCTCGGCAACTTCCGGACACTTAAAGAAGCTTGCAATTTTGTAAATCCATGCTTCGGTTTCCGCAAAACCCACAGGAAAAGCCAAGTCAAAAAAATTACAGCCATATTCGTCTGTGAGGAAGCGCTCGAGCATGTCTCCACAATAATCCTTATATGCCAGCAGGTTAAGTTCTGCGGCACAAAAGTTTTCAAGCGCTTCAACACTCGTATCATAAATAAATCGACAATTTACACCTATACCCATGCGCTCCAGAAAGCCGCGTATAACTCTGAAATTATCATCCATTATATTCGTGAGTATGATTTTCTCGGCAACAATATTCACGGTTTTAGGAATAACTTGGACATCGCGCTTTATTATCCGGTTTGCAATCACAACATAGCTATCCAACATACCCTGCATGAAATCACCGCTCATGTTTCCATCTGCCTTGATCGTTATTATGGGGATATCTGGCTCCGATAATGCTTGGACGCGGTCTATGTCGTCCTCGATTATTCCGGCGGGACAGGAACTTATCGCTATTATGGCATGAGGAGAACGCGCCTTTATCTCATTTATTTTGTTTTCAAGTTTCTCCATGCCCCCGAATACAACCTCAGCCTCACCTATTTCGGTACACTCAATATCAGGCGCAATCGAGACCGACTGAAGTGCGCCTTGCACCCGCATAGTGCGCAGGCCTGTATGTGTGATCGTTTGATGCGTTATATAGGCGCAATTCTTAGGCGAATGTGCCAGACTTACCGCTCCTTTTACGTGTACACAAACCCCCATTGCACCATTAAAGGCACAACCATGAAGCGGTTCACCACGCATCACATTTTTTGAATAGTAGTGTGTGTTGTCAACTTGAGTTACATGCTGAGGTGAAGCAGGTTTTGGGGCGCAAGCTATTATGGAGTTCGTTGTTTGCTTGCACGAAGCGTCACTTTTCAATCCACATCTCGCAAATACAATATCTTCCAATTGATCACTTTCAAGCGGCTTAGCCTCATACAATTGGCATCCGTCAGATGTTATCATATGTGCCAAATCAATAAATATATTGCTCACATTATGATTTACATCATGTTCGACAACAGTCATTTTTAAAAGTTCAGATTCAGAAAATATCTCGCTTCTGGGTATCTTTGCACAGATTGGAAGCTTGACAGCCTCTGCGAAACGAGCCACATATTCATCTTCACCCGGAATATTTCGCTTGTTGAAGATTATCCCCGCAATCCTGTGCTCATAGTTATCAAAGTTACGCACTCCCCGCAGGATGTTGTTTGCAGCATAGAGTGACATAAATTCGCCGGATGTGACGATAAAAACAGCATTTGCATATTCCTTGCGTATCGGAACGGCAAATCCGCCGCAAACTACATCACCAAGTACATCGTAAATAATGTTATCGTAATTATCTTTGAGGTTAAATCGATCAAGCAGCTCAAACGCACTAATAATACCCCTCCCCGCACAACCAACACCGGGTTCGGGACCGCCAGCTTCAACACATCCTATTCCACCGAATCCGTGAAATAGGATCTCATCAAGTGCATATTCAGATGGGTTTGTAACACGCATATAGTCAAGCGCCGTTGTCACTGCCGTACCGTGCGTCAACAGCCGAGTTGAGTCATGTTTTGGGTCGCATCCGATTTGCAGAACACGCCGCCCGACAACAGCGAGTGCTGCGGATAGATTCGCGCATATTGTTGATTTCCCTATGCCGCCTTTACCATAGAAGGCAATTTCTCTCATACCCTCGATTCCTTTCTCTTGCTAAAATAAATATACGCAAAAAACGGTGCACCGATTATTGCAGTCACAGCTCCCACAGGCAGCTCTACAGGCGCGGTTACTGTTCTGGCGGCAATGTCGGCAAGCACCATAAATGTGCCACCAACTACGGCCGACATGGGGATCAAGTACCTATGCAGCGAACCAAAAATCTTACGCACAACGTGGGGTGCCACCAAATCTACAAAGCCGATAACACCTACAAATGCAATGGTGCTACCAGTCAAAGCCGCCGCTAAAATTAACAACAGTCGCTTTACGCTTTTAATGTTAACCCCTATAGCTTGAGCCTGCTCTTCGCCGAAAGTCATAACATCCAGCTCCCACTTAAAGCGTGATATGATGAGAATACCTGCCAACGCAATAGGGGCTAGAATATAAATCGTATGCCAATCTCTCATAGAAAAACTGCCCATTTGCCAGAGGATCATACGTTGCGCATTTTCACGAAACAACGCAAACATTAGCGTAGTAATGGCGTTTATGAACAAGGAAAATACCATGCCCGTTAGAATTATGGTTTGATTTTCCATGCGCACATCCAGCTGCCTTGCAATCATCATTACAATCAAGATAGTACCAAGTCCGAAAACAAAACCAAGTATCGGCAGGGTCAAAATGGAAAGCACCGGCAAAGCTACCCCAAAGAAAATCACTAAGGAAGCACCCAGAGATGCTCCGGATGATACGCCCAATGTATATGACGATGCCAGTGGATTCCGTAAAACTGATTGCATAACCGCACCACTCACTGAAAGTGCAGCGCCTGCACAAAAAGCCAGCAATGTGCGTGGTAAACGCGCATTCCAGATTATAACCACACGACCATCAGTAATATGCTCCGGCAAATTAAATCCGAACATTCTATAGCCAATTACGCTGAGCACATCGCCGATCGGAATGTAAATGCTGCCTACTGCGACCCCTAGCATAATGGACATAATAGCAATACTGATGGTAATGACTATCTTTGTTTTCATTGGAAGTAGTCAGGATAAACAGCCGCCGCAATTTCTCTAAGCCCTCTTATGATATTGTGATTTGCACGATTAACGTAATTCGTAGTTACCTGAAATACATCGCCGTTTTGTACAGCTGTAATAGCCCCCCAACCCGGTCTGCTTATGATTTCCTCTACAGGGTTATCAATGAAATTTACCGATGTAATAATCACATCAGGGTTTGCTTCCAACAGGACTTCATCGGCAACGCCCACCCAACCGTCCTTATCTGCAAAGATATTCTCAGCACCAATAAGCTCTATCATTTCATTTATGAAGGTATTTGTCCCTAAGCTCCAGATAGATGGTGCCGGAGAAATTTCAAAAAACACTGTTCTTGTTTCAGTAATACCATAGGCAATTTGCCGGATAGCTTCCAATTCGGCTTGCATATCCGAAATAATATCTTCTCCCGCATCATGCGCATCCATAACTCCGGCTATAAATCTTATGTCCTCTATAATTGCGTCTATACTTATACTTGTCGGCACATAAATTATTGTGATTCCTGCATCCGAAACCAATCGCATGGGATCATCGTCACTACGAGATCTTGTCAAGCCTGTAACGAAAATAATATCCGGATTGAGTTCAATAAGATACTCCGCGTCAACTAGCAGCAGATCAAGCACAGCTATACCCTCTGCAAGTCCTGGGATATTGTCTGAAAATCTGTCCGCAGCGATAATTTTATCGCCCATGCCGAGTGCCACAATCACTTCTGTGACCGACGGACCTATTGAGATTACGGTGTTTACTTCATCGGGCAAAGTAATGGCAAAACCTTCCCTATCTACTTCGGGGCGATTTCTTGTCTCTTCAGCAGGGCGCTCGGGTGATGCAGTATCTGCCGGGGTTTGTGTGTCTGCTGGTTCTTGTGTACCCGCAGGGGCTGATGTTGCTTCCACCGGAGGGCTTGGTGCAGGGGTAGTGCTGGCTGGGCCGGTGCCTCCGGCACATGCTGCGAGTAACAGCACAAATACTAATCCTAAAAAAATGCTGATGAACCTTCTCATGTCTCTAATCCTCCTAGTTGATCGTTAGTAAGTTAAAAATAATAAAAATCCCGAATCACAGCGAACATACTTTCACTATGAATCGGGATAATATATCGTAAGATTATAGTGCAACAGGCAACACATCACGCAAGCATTGTCTACGCATCATTGTATAAAACATATACACTCACAATAACCATACCGCCCCATTCTCTGTGAAGCTGCTACAGCAACGGCAAGATGCCGTTAAAATGAGGCAGGTTTTCCGACTTAGACGTTATCGCAAATTGTTTAGCCTTCTCAGACACATGAGGTGTCCAATGACTGTTCGGAAACAGAACAAAAAACTTTGCTAGTCAATACGGCAGCAGGACTGTTCAGGCTTTGAACCTGATTCCCTATTATCGCGTGGCTTAGAGTTTTCATAGAAATCTCCGTAAGCCGTGCGCACCACATTTCATCAATGTTTAATTTTCGTTAATCTCGGGTAGGCTTCAATTTACCATGAGATACTTGTGCTGTCAAGATTTTTTGCCTTTCGGTACAAGTCGGCACAAGTCGACCCAAGCCATCCATGCAATGCTTTCGCATTAAATTGGACATTTATCCGCAAAAATATGATATAATGATTGCTGTGCCATCATGTGTGAAATTAAGTGCATAAAGGAAACCCTATGTAGCCATACCCAAACAGGTCTTTTAAGTCTGAGCCGTCGGAGTGCTTATGATTGCATATAATCGCAGCGCATTTGAGTTTTTGCAGCTGTGTTTTGCACCAACGACATGGTGTCTCTATAGTTTTAAAGAGGTAAGTAATGATCGCAAATAAAATAGCAGAGTTTTTGATTCGACGCGCAGTTGCAATGCATTCAATAAAACAAAAAGATTTAGCAAATTGGGAACCGTGGTTTGGCTGTAGACAAATTAGCGAAGCATGCGAAAATTGTTATTATTATAGCCAACATTCATCAAAATTCGAAAAAGGAAGAGTTCAAAAAACAAAAGATTTTTATAAGCCCCTGTCTCAAATTCCATCCAGAAAACTTGTGGCGACTTGTTTTATGACAGATTTTTTTATTGAAGACGCAGATGAATTTAGAAATGAAATATGGCAAATTATCAAAAATAGAGATGATTTGATTTTTATTATCCTTACAAAAAGGATTGAAAGAGTTAAACAATGTTTGCCAAATGATTGGGGTGATGGATATGATAATGTAATTTTAGGATGCACGATTGAAAATCAAAAACGAGCCGATCAAAGATTACCAATTTTTGCAGATCTTCCAATAAAATATAAGTTCATTTCATGTGTTCCTTTATTAGGGAAAACTGATCTATCAATATATTTGGATAAAATAAAGTTTGTTGCCGTCGGCGGAGAAATTGGAAAAAACGCAAGAGTTTGTGACTATGACTGGCTTCTTGATATAAGAGATCAATGTATCCAAAATAATGCGACTTTTTGGTTTAAAAACTCCGGTTCAAAATTAAAATACAAAGGTAAAATAAAAAACATACATCCGATTTTTCAAAACAATTTTGCGAAAAAATCAAATATAAATGTTCTTCAAATTGAGAATTTTAAACTGAAAAATACGGAAAACAGACGGAAACAGACCCGCAAAGACTAAGAGCGCGATTTAATCAGCGTTTACTTAAACAAGATAAGGAAATAATATGAAGTATTTGCCAAACATTTTAACGTCCATGAGGTTTATTTTCGCCATATTATTGGCATTTTCAGTACCCCTTTCGATGAGATTTTGGATATTCTACGCCCTAGCCGCAGCTACAGATTTACTTGATGGACCAATTGCAAGAAAAATAAAAGCAAATAACAATTTCGGGGCAACATTTGACACTGTTGCAGATATCTTTTTTCTAGTGTGTATAATGGTCTGTGTATTCCCTATATTGGAAATAAGTGTACAATCATATATTTTGATTGGAACAGTTTTCTTTTTAAAGGCTATTTCATTATTGTATGCGTATATCAAGTTTAAGATAATAGTTTCTTATCATACATATACAGTAAAATTTTTAGCACTATTTATATTTACATTCCCATTTTGGATTTTATTCCTAAATGAAAATTTGATCGTTTTAATTTTAGCTATCTTACAGGGCGGAGCATATATTGAAGAGCTCTTTATAACACGAGCAAGCGACAAACCTGATGCAAATACAAAAAGCTTTTATCATCTAAAAAAGCAACAGGTGTAATACAGAAATGTTGACCAAATGTTGGGTTGAGTATTATAATACCTAAGTAAACACTGATTAAATCCGCCCGAAGTAGTCAGCGTTTACTTAATGTAAATCAACGCGACATTTCGCGACTGTCTATTAAAAAACATCAAGGAAAGAGGAATTTGGAAAGATGAAGAAATTTATTAGTGTAGTTATTGTTTTAGTGCTGATTATGAACCTTGGCACATTTGTTGCCGCTTCCGCCGCAACCCTAGTTACACCAACAGAAGTAATTAACTTTGCTGGTTCAGGGGGGCGCGGCATAACATCCACCCGAACCATGAATGGTGCACAAATAACAGTACAACAGTACAATGCAGAAATTAATCAGATATACCAAGGAGCTACGCAGCGCCTTATCAGTTTCGATGCAACCATACGAAGCGGAACAACCGAAAGCAGTGGCGCTATGACTCGCAGTGCGGCACTAGCAAGCCTAAACAGTGGACAAGCTTGGGGACCCGCTTACCGTGCAATTCTTAACGGAACTTCCGCAAATGATTTTAGCTGGGCAGGCAATAGTGTTGCGATTCACGATATAACAGGCAATGGTATACCTGATCTCATATTTGCGACCGGTGAGTCAATAATAGAATTCTTTGTATATAGCTTTGACGGGAATCGGGCTAACCGGATTATTCATATCGAACAGTTAGGATTCCATGTAAGTAATAATAGTCATGACGCATATGTCACAAGCGATGGTGCTCTAATCGTGCGCAGTGGCAACGGTGGAGACGATGGGCGTGATTATAATTTTGGGGAAACATTTTATATTTTCAGAGATTTAACGCCACAATCACAACTACCCCCAGCCGTTAGTGCAACGCCAATCTCAGTATATCTTGATGGTACTCCACTAACCTTCGATGTGCCACCGCAGACGATTGATGGTCGAATACTTGTTCCTCTACGCGCCATATTTGAAGCGCTCGGCGCAGGTGTCGATTGGAATGAGGCAACTCGAGTAATTACTGCCACAAAAGACGGCACAACAGTGGTATTGACTATCGGAAGCAATACCGCAACTGTCAATGGTCAGTCGGTTACGCTTGATGTGCCGCCGCAAGTGATAGATGGCAGAACACTTGTTCCGCTCAGATTCGTCGCGGAAAGCTTCGGGGTAACGGTGGATTGGGATGGTAGCACTCGCACTGTTACGATTACTTCACCCCCGGAAGGGACCACTCCACCGACACAGCCACCAACACAACCACCGGCATCGGCACAAACTGCTGTGGTCATTAATCCGGAAATTTTTGATATTTTAGGAATGACCTTTAATGAGATAGTCGCAAGGCATGGAGGAGTGATGAACGAAGACTGGTATGCTGGTGGCTATACCTATACTCATGAAAGAGGATTGGGGGAGTATATTTATTCATATAATTTTAGTGATGGACTTTCTCGCCCGGTCGTCAGCGAAAGAGATAGAGAAACTTTCAGATTATCTGCTATTCTGACGACTGCACAAAACCTGTTTTCAAGCTCATTTACAACACTCAATAGAAGTGATTTACAAAGAGCCTTCGGCGTAAACATGGGCGAAATAACAAGAAATGAAATGTATGAGATTTATCAGTTTTATTTTACCTATAGGAATGCAATAGTGAGCGTACAGTGTGATCGTGATGGGACAGTACGTAGCAACTCAACTGTCTGGGTGAGCCGCTTGTCACAGTAATAAATTTGTAAGCTCAGTATCATGTAAGTGTAAGCATTTGAAAGTTGTACAGCACACGGCTAGGCAATAAATCGACACTCCGGCGGCATGCGTATACATACCGCCGGAAATTGTTTATGGGGTTTTCTTTTTATGAGTGTGGCGTGTATTGTAATTTTGCATATAAGTCATATGCGGAGATACAAATGAATTTCCGGACACCTTAGTTACATCAACCATTATCCAATATTAGCCATGATTTCGTTATACCGCTGAGTAGCTAATTCGCTCGGTTGCCCTTTCTTGCAAAATGATAGCTTTGCAAGCTTCGGAGCATTCCGCTCTACGACAATCATCCCATTTACAAGTTTATCCTGCAAAGCACGGAGCGCTTCTAAAAAGCGCTCATCTTTTTTTGCTCTGTTCCAAAAAGACAACACATAAACATATTGGAATAAGTTATAATCCTCCATAGGATACCCCACAAGCATAAACCTCGAACCCATCCCATATTGGCATGGACCAATAGGTCGTTTAATCACCCAATGCTCAAGCAAAAATTCTACAGCTGCATCCAAAGATGGCTCGTTATTAAGGTAGTTGCTGAAACGAAATGCATCCAAAATACTGAGTGTTGGAAATGGATTTGAGTATTCCGTTTCCGGACCTCTGCCAAATGAAAATTTATTACATCGCCATCCACCATCTCTATATGTGGTTTCTAAGAAATATCGCAAGGTTAATTTTATGCGCTCGTCTTCAACATACCCCAAGTGGCATAACAATCGGACTGCCCTTGCCGTATGACACGGTAGTATGCCTCCGTTTGGATACAGCTTGAACCGTCCGTCTTCCCTCCATACAGCAAAGAACAGTTCCGCGACCTCCATCAAAATCGGATCAGTAGCATCCATGCCAAGTTCTAACAGCATAAGTGCACAGTCATAGCACGAAAATGGCGAACCCTTAATGAGTCGTTTGTCCGGAGTCGTCCAATAATCTGCACCTAAATTATGTCTGTGTGACATGATTATATCAACATCCTGTTGATACTTTTTATCAATCGCCATAATTCTTCCTCACAAATATCATTCTTTATAATTTCAGTACTCAGTTCAGTGATAACATCACCAAGCCGGTTTTCGGCTGGTGATGAGTTTGTTATTATGAGAAGCGGAGTGAGTTTTGCCTATCTTATCACATTTAGACTGGGGTTTGCACGCTTTGTTATTTTTTGCTTTGGGTTCTGTGTTGCTTTGATGGCTGCTTTGATGGTTTCTTTGAGTTCTATATTGCTTTGACTTATTTGTGCTGTGGTGCTGTGGTTTGAGCGAATTATTTGGTGCTTTTTGACACTTTAAATTGATATTTTATCAAGGAAAAGGTATAATATAGCCGTTCTCAAGCTGTATTTCTGTAATTTATTTGAAATTTAGGAGCGTGAGTATGTATAAATTTTTTGAATTTTTCACCCCTGTGATAGAGGTTATGAGTAACGGAGTAGTCTATAGGCGTCTGGAAGTCTGCGAAAAGGTTGCAAATGCTTTAAATCTTACTGATGAACAAAAAGCTATGAAAATCAAATCGGGTACCCCTGTTTATGTAGATCGCACACAGTGGGCTATTTAATACAAGTGAACCTAAAGTTTTTTTAAACGAGCTAGTGCATGTAATCAAAGCCGGATCGGTGCTTTTGCTAGATGTAACGGAAATCTCTAATTTGGATGCTGTACTTGAAGAACTATGGAGACTGCAGAATAACGGTATTTGTCAAGAAGAAATGCATAATTTAAATGGATATGGACAGGTTCGGGTGGCTGATGAATATCATTTACGAGGAGGATTATAAGATGGGTGTATTGACTGCTGCGCAGAAAAAACAATTGGAAAATTATGTTCCGGAACTAATTTTGTTGACAGAATGTTTCGTGGAAAAGTGGAAAAATAAAAGAAACGGCAACAAAAGGCAAGATGAAAAAGTGCCGGGACCAACACAATTTTCCGGACTCGTTGCTGCCGGGCAACAAGCAGCCTGTGTGGAAGAGTTGAAGCTGTTTATTCGATACAAAGAAGTAAAGCAAGGAACTTCAAAGGAGTGGGCAGGGTTGGCTAAACCTCTAATTGAGATTATTGATAAAGTGTGCATAATGGCACCTTCCGAGGAGTTTCAGTTGCCACTGGTGCAGCGTTTTTTCGGCTATCTCATGTGGAATGTTCGTGCAAGTGGAGGTGGAAAATAAATGTTTCATAAGTTTAAAAACAGGGTTAAACTCAGTGCGACACTAAAAGCCGAGACTGGTTTGTATGTCGGGGCGGGGCAAGAAAGTTTTTCCCCTCTGGCAGTCCAAGGCTCGGTGATGAAGAACGCAAATGGGCATCCCTACATTCCCGGTTCTTCTCTTAAAGGCGTGCTACGTAGTTTCCTTGAAAGTGTCCAAAATAATGTTTATAATGAAAAATCGGCACAAGATTGTGTTAGTTGCAACCGTGAACTTGATGACAAAGAGGCTCGAAAAGCCAAGGGCGACCCTGAAGACGTAGCTGTATATATTGAGCAGAATTCTTGTCCGGCATGTCGATTATTCGGTTCAGGTATTATGGCAGGTAAATTGAAATTTGCTGACGCTACATTGAAGACTCCTGAAGCATGGTTAGGTACAGAAGTGCGTACAGGCAATGCTATCGACCGTGACACTCATACTGTAATAGATCGTGCTTTGTTTGACACGGAAGTAATTCCATCAGGCACGGAGTTTTTGTTTAGAGTTTCTGCAGAAAATCTTACCGGAAAAGAAGCGACGATATTCAGCGAACTTATGCTGCATTTTGCCGAAGGTGGAATTTCGGTTGGCGGACGTAGCCGTGCAGGACTTGGAGTGGTTTCCGTTAAAGATATTATGACAGCGTTATTCTATATGGATAAAGAAAACAAAAAATCTTATATTCCAAAGAAAGAAGAATGGGTCGGAATAGAAGGCTTGGTCCAGCGTTTATCAGACGAGGGGGTTGCGTATGTTCAAGAGTCTAAACAATGAAGCAATTCTGACCGTGCAACTTAAAGCTTGTGGTCCTTTGCTCATTCGCAGTTCCGAAGCAAATACACTCAACCCAGCGCTACCGGATATGAGCTTTGTACGTACTCTTCATAACGGTGTAAAAGCAGTTTATCTACCCGGCAGCAGTATAAAGGGTGTTTTTCGCTCACGCTATGAGCAGGTAATGTGGGCATTGGGACAGCATGTGTGTGATACGTTTGACTCAAATGAAAACACCACATGCAATAAAGACCTTAGTGCAAGAGAGAACGTTAATGGTAAGGAACGCTATAAAAGATGCTGTGAGGCATGCAAGCTCTTTGGCTGCCTATCACTTGGTGGGAGATTATCTTTTGCTGACGCATATCCGGTTGGTGAATGGGAAGTTGGTATACGGCATGGCGTGGGTATAGATCGTATAACCGGCGCATCTTTCAATGGTGCTCTGTTTGACATCGAGGTGCTTGAAAGCGGAGCTTTTGCAGTGAAATGTAAAATGACGAATTTTGAACTCTATCAACTACGCACTGTTATTTGGGTTCTGGAAGACATTCACGAAGGTTTGGTGACTTTCGGAATGGGTGGAAGCCGTGGCAATGGACAAATGCGGATTGACGAAAGCAGCGATGTGGAATTAGTATATCGGAAATATGCTAATGAAGCACCATCGTTAGAGGGTGAGGAAACAGATGCAATATTCGGTAGCCAAGTAAAGTTGTCCGGATTGCCCAAAATTCTTGCGGCACTGAATATCAGCAGCAATGAAGAATTACGAAGTGCTATCAAAGGAGAGGTGATGACGTAAGTGGAAACTTCATATACAGGGAAACCATACTTTTTTGTTCCGATGATTGGCAGTGTTGATCGTCGCCGAGCATTAAATAGACAGAAATTATTATCCTCTAATGCGTTTGCGGGCAAATTTAGCATTAAAATTGAATGCATGACACCGTTACATTTTGGTTCTGGACGGTTAAAGTTTGATGAGGTAGAACAAAGCTTTAAACATTCATTATTGCGGGAAAACAAGAAAATTGCACTGCCTGGTTCGTCTTTTAAGGGTATGTTGCGTACTGTGTTCGAATCAGTTACTGCGAGTTGCGTATTACTCTCACCCAAAGCATTACCAAGAAAAATAGGAAACCTAAAACGATGCGAATGCGATAACAACTTAAACCTGTGTCCTGCGTGCTCTGTTTTTGGGTGTCTTTCCTACAAAGGCAAGCTAATAATTAGTTCCTTTTACACAACGCCAAACATCAAGACAGGTGATCTGAAAATTCCACCTCTTAATCAGCCGTTTAAAACCTACTCTGAAGATTATAACCACAAAAGCAAAAGCAAAAAAGATAAAGATCCTAAAACAGGAAACGAACGGCTCTACTATGGCGATTTTTCTGATATTCATGGACTAGATGTTGCAAGGATGAAAAAGGATGATTTCTTTGCAAAAAAAGAAGATGAACATGGAAGCGGAGGGAACTTCTACGGGCGAAAATTTTATAAGCACTCAGGCAAGCATGATAAACTTGCATCTGGAAAGGATAGTTATGAATGCCTGTTAAAAGGTGCTATTTTGGAAGGTGAAATTACATATCAAGGCTTAAATAAAGAAGAACTTGGAGCTTTGTTGTTCGCACTCGGTCTTGGTTGGGGCAAACCTATATTCCACAAGCTTGGTTATGCGAAACCTGCATTTCTAGGGAGTGTAAAGCTGACTATTACTCCAAAGCCTTTGTCAGAGCGGCATGCAGTCAAGACAATGACACTCAATGAAGTTAATGATCTTGCAGAGCAATACTATAGCGCAAATGAATCTCCTATCAAAGAAGCAGTTAGTGCATTTGAGCAACAGTGGCTAGAAATAGGACGCAGCAACTGGCTGAAGGAAAAAGGAAAATATGGATATTAGGTGAGGTGTAAAATGAATCGCAATGAGATGATGGATTTCGCTTTAGTGCGAATGGTTGGATTCACCTTAGAAAGATCGAGTTATAACGACAATCGCACTATATTCAGCGTGGTAAAGATGTTAATTGAATCGGCACATGGAGAGAAATTAGAGGATTGTCGAAAACCACTTGCTGCCGTTCTAGGCATTAAAACAAATAGCAAAAATAACAGCAATAAGCGTGATGGCAAAGAGAGTGATGACAAGTTTCTGGGATGTAAGTTAAATTTAGTGCAGTATACCATAGGATGGATATTTGGCGATTTGGATAATCTGCTCAAAGCTAAAGAATTCATCGAATGTGACCAAAGACAGTTGTTGGAGTACCTTGAGATATGCCGCAGGATTTTTATTACGAAATATATCCCAACACATCCCGGCGTTGTTAAATCTACAAACGACTTTATTCCTAAGCTTAGCGCCGTTAAATCGACAAAGTATACTGAGTCCAAACATGAATCCGATTTAGCAAGGCAACTTCGCAAGTGGCAAGAGAAACATGAAGGAGGTGCTGTAAAATGAATATATGGGAATTTTTGAGTATGAATCCTAAATTTGCAACTTGGGGTGCTATCCTGTTATCCATCGCAGTGATAGCTGTAGTTGTTGCAATTGGTGTATTAATAGTAAAGTTTTTCTTTTTCTGGGATTTATTAAAAAAGGCAAAAAACGAAGCAGACTTTAATTCTCTTAGTAAATCAATAAAACGTGACGTGAGAAAAAAGCGACACCCTTTTATTTTTGCATCAAGTGTTCGAGATAACGATAAATACTATAAAGACGTGCAGGAACTTTTCGACAAGGGCAGCGAAATTCAGTATATCGATTATGAGTGTATTGATAACTTTGATAAAATATTTGGAAAGTATAAAATTGTAGTGTATCAAGTTCACCATGACGATATAGATGATACTGTTTCAGAACCTCTATTCCAAATGCTCGCAAATTACTGTGCGAAGCAAGAAAAACATTGCATTTTACTGACATTTTCACGGATCAAGCCTGAAATAACTAATTCTTTTGACCCTTTTTATGTAACAACGGTAAATTATCATTCAAAGTTGAGAGAAACATTGTTCACCTTGCTTTATTTCACCCCATAATGGAGTATCTTACCAAAACATAATGTTTGCAGAGATATCCACAAATGAAGCAATTATCCATAGCATTCACTGCACCTACATATAAACATCCCTATCAACTACCACCACGAAGTGTAAAAGTCAAGCAGAATTTTCTGCGATTCGGAAGGGAGAATTTTCCCAACCTCGGAAAGGATTTTTTTCTGCGACTTGGAAAGGGGAATTTTCTCAAAGTTGGAAGGGAGTTTTTTCTCTG
>Ga0123352_10001776_pt1 | contig 29210 bp, 18 predicted proteins | sample TergutLab28metaG_FD_89700 | JGI IMG/M metagenome (GOLD analysis project Ga0123352, IMG submission 89700) | Labiotermes labralis P1 segment gut microbial communities from Petit-Saut dam, French Guiana - Lab288 P1 | ecosystem: Host-associated > Arthropoda: Insects > Digestive system > Gut ... | reverse complement strand
TACAATAAACCCTTTGTTAATTTTAAATCGAGATACATTATTTGCTTAAAGCCGAATGATCAAGGAAGATAAACATTTTGATTGGTATTGAAATAAACGTTGTTTCGTTCCTTTGCACGTAGAAGTGCCCCGCATGCTCCATTCCTTTGTGAAGCGCGAGCAGAAGACAGTTTTATTTCATATTAATTCAATCACGCATGAAATATAACATCTACTCTCATATGTTTTATACACATATATTTGGAAAGCAGAAAGTGTTTTAAATTTCACAATTTAAAAATATCTGTATTTGTGGACGTTAAAACAATAAGTAGAGAACAGTTATTTATTATTAACTCAGATATTAATTTGTTTTAATAGCGGAGGATAATATCGGTTAATATAACGGACACTAGATGTGTAATACTAAATACGAATTTAACATCAAAACATACAGAAGTAAGAGGATATCATTTAACATAACGCATTAAAAATTCGTCTTTGTACTAAGCAAGTTGGTTCAGAAAGTAACACTTATTCGAAACACTGGAGGCCGAAATACAGAATATCCAAAGGAGTCTCCTTGTCCTCTGTAAGACTAGGCAATTAAAGGGATGGTGTCGTGAAACCGATCATCGCTGTTTCTCCTCATATCTTTCAGTTTTACATAACCCCGTCATTATCTTCTATAACGTGAAGCCAAGTAACCACTTAAATTATTGAAGCGTCTTTGTACTCGTCCATGATTCAACCACATACCCTCATTACACAAAATTGTAATACATCAGTGGGCAACTAGACGTACTGACAAGTCGCCTTCGTATTAGACACTATGTAACCTATGTAGACGTAAAGGTGTCGTTACATAACTCAAGAATCAATGTTTTGCTATCACAGGTTGACTACAGACTTTTAACAATTGAGGCTAAAAACGATAAGAAGGAACCCCGCTCCAGTAGTATTATATCCATCCATTAGTTCCGGAAATTACTTTCTAGTAGACAGGATAGAAGAAAAACCCAAACAAAGAAGGAAACAAAAATATATTCTTTCCTCGCTGTAATACTACATGCTTTGACACCTGCGCAGTAGGCATAAACCAGAAAGAGAAAGAAACAGAGGACCTACACTGTGTAAGGTTTCTGTCAACGTCAGCAGATATGCACGACACCATGGAATTAATGACGTCATGTAGTGACGTAGCTTCGATGGATTGATTCGATTTGTTTCCAGAATACAAGGGCAAGAAGGAGTGCGTATGTATGTATCAATGTGCTGTTTAGCTGTTTTCCTTGCACCAAAGAAATAATGATGTAGCTTTTCGGTTCTGTATTTTGGATTTATTACGTAAATGGATACAAAAACATGACGTTCTCCAATAGGCAATACGGTAAAAATAACACATTCAAGGCTAACAAAAATCATAAATCAGAACACAAAATATAATGAAGGATAATACAGAGGTTCATGTAGAATACACGCAACGGAAACTGTTAAAGGAGAAAGTTCATGTCGCCTAACCGGAAAGAAGGATAAAACCGTAAAAGATATAAATTTCTAAAATGTGGCGAAGTTCGGGTAACTGGGACAGTAAGTAAAAGATAAAAAAAACTTGTGCGATCCGAGGCCTTGATAGTTTGTGGATATTCGGTTTACTGTCATCTGGGTTTGTTGATATGCATTTTGTTGTCATTTGGGCTTGTGGATATGTGTTTTACTGCCATATGGTCTTGTGGATATGCGTTTTACTGCCATCTGGTCTTGTGGATATGCGTTTTATTGTCATTGGGCTTGTGGGTATGCGGTTTACTGTCATCTAGATTTCTGGATATGCGATTTACTGTCATCTGGGCTTGTAGATATACGGTTTACTCTCATCTGGGTTTGTGAATATGCGTTTTATTGTCATCTGGGTTTGTGGATGTGCGTTTTACTGTCATCTGGGTTTGTGGATATGCGGTTTTACTGTCATCTGAGTTTGAGTATTTGTACTTTACTGTCATCTTGGTTTGTGGATATGCGGTTTACTGTCATCTGGGCTTGTGGATGTGTTTCACTGTCATGTGGGTCTATGGAAATGCATTTTACTGTCATCTGGGTCTGTGGATATGCGGTTTACTGCCATCTGGGTTTGTGGATATGCATTTTACTGTCATCTGGGTTTGTGGATATGCAGTTTACTGTCATCTGGTTTTGTGGATATGTATTTTACTGTCATCTGGGTTTGTCGATATGAGGTTTACTGCCACCTGGGCTTGTGGATATACGGTTTACTGTCATCTGGGTTTGTGGATATGCGTTTCACTGTCATGTGGGTCTATGGAAATGTGTTTTACTGTCATCTGGGTCTGTGGATATGCGGTTTACTGTCATTTGGGCTTGTGGATACGCGGTTTTGGTGTAATCTGGATGTATGTATAGGCGTTTTATGTCATCTGGATTTGATATCAGGTGGTTTGGTGAATACGCATTACATAACAGCTTAGGAGAAACTTTTTTCCTTCTTTTTAAGTTATAAAGTAGATAGAGTAGCTTCCTCCGAAATGTCGATATCGATCTGCTAAACCACATGACTCCATTCTGCAGGAGAGAGTAATAACCTGTTCAGAATAACTTTCACGAAGAAGCAAAATAAATTACGTTTGTAATGCTTAATACTTCTCGAACCGAAATATTTCACCTTTCCAACTAGTGTCCAAACACCTAAAAATTACAGAGTTTAAAGCTGCATAATTTAATTTCATATTGTATTGTATGCGGGAGTGAATCTTGATCTCTGATTTTAAGAAAGGACGTAAAGTGCAAATATTTCAGAATGGGCTATGGAGAAGAATATTTGGCCTTACGCTATAAGTAATGAGCAGGTGGATAAAACCACGGATCATCAGATTTCACACAGTAATTTTACATCACTTCTTACCCGGCTGATAAAGAAAAGGACGAGTCGAACGAGGCACGAAGCAGAGTTGGGAAGTTCAGAACCTGAAGTGATGAAGTTATTTGTAAATCTTTAGTGTGGAATGGAAGATAATATGGAGCATATGGGAACAGCGTGTACAGCAGAGGACTGGGTTCGAGTGGCTGGTCTGAGTTCTTGTAAACACAGTAATGATTCTTCGAACCCCATAAACAGTCCTGCGTTGAGGCTGTAAACTTGTGATAGATAACTGCTTTGTGGGGCGAAATAGAAACAGAACAGAGAAATGCTACATCTGTAGGTAAAATTTAATCAGTACGTTTAAATAAATTCCTCAGTTAAGAGCTAGGTTTTCAGCATTTTAATTTGCAATAATGTAATTTAATATGTCAAACTCAAGATTACATTTTTAAGAAACAGCGAAAAAGTCATTTAAAGAAGATATTGTTTCTTTTTTGTAACTACGGATACGTGCCAAAATCACGGAAAATGTGCTTAAATAACGATTTTTATTTAAAATAAATGTCACAGAGGTATGCCAATATTCGACACGTGTTTTTAAAGGAAATATTGCGACGTTTATTTTGTATTCAAGACCAACACATCATAATGTCTGATAGCATGATCTGACAACGACAGATTTGCTCAAACATTCGGACAGAATTTCTCATGATTCAAAAAATTAGTTGTACCAAATCTCTGACTTTTTAATTTTTTATAATGATTTAAGAGAATAATCCGTGACCCACATATGAAGGTCATATGTTACAGTGTCTAAACTTGAATAATATTTGGTTCATAAATTCCGTCAATGTTATAATGTAGTTGATGTACGTAAAAATTATCGCTAATCACGTTTACAAAAATATACCCGTAATACAATATGAATTTACGTTAGGAAACTTGACGTACTTTTAACTGTTCCTTGTTAATTTTATGTAGAAATCAAGACTAATCTGCTCCTAGGCATTTAGTGCCTATGGTGAATGAAGACCAAGATTAAATTAATGAAGTACCTATATAATCTGAATAAACAAAGAAGGTGTTATATACATTTATTTACCACAGTTTTTAAACACAATTCGGAAAAATTATTTTGTATAATCGAAAGTTTTAATTACCAAATTTATCAGCACAACTCTGCAATGTAACCCAAACCTGGGCGCTGATAATCCTATATTTCTTCTCACTGAACAGTTCATGTGCATTGTAATATACGTAGTAATGTCTATGATCCAAAAGCCAAATAGTAGAATATTTCTATAAAAATTAAGCAGATAGATTGTAAGAGAAGACGCGAAAAATTGGAGACCCGAAGACACATTTCTCGATGGAACTATTACAAATCAAGTTGACGGAGTTACGAATCTCGTCCCACTTGATAAATAGTCTATGTATGAATTAAGTGACCAAACGAGTGAACAGTACTCATGATCAAGTACGCTTGATAGCAACCAAAACAGTTGGACTGTGTAAGGAAAAATGTCTGATAGTTAAGTATAGTGTACTTACTTGCGAGGCAGCAGAGGCAAATGGTTGCCGAAGAGCCAAAGGCGCCGCTCACCCAGCCATTTCTCCATTCACGCAGGCAGCTTCGTACTGACTGAACAACACGACAGACAGCAAGCCGCCTGCTTTGCAATTGATCGATTCGGAAGGCGGGGAAGTTTCGCTTGAATCGATCTGCTACCAACCATAACAAAGTACCTGACGAACCCCATATAATTCCTGATTCTTGGCTGCAAATATGTAGTTCATTGGTTGCAAAGTTATTGTTTTCATAATAACCTCTTCTTCAAAGAAAAAAATACAAATTAAATTTAGAAGCAAAGTATTATGCGAACCAAAAATTATCATGAAATAAAGTGAAATGCCAACTTTATGCAAGAATGTAATTTATTGAAGTTTCTTTAGCTCGACATGTTTCGGACGCATACGCTCATCATCAGGAGCACTAGATGTTCAGTTGCAGCATATGGTTTTCTGCACCGAGTTTGTAGATGGGTGGTGGTCCTGAGAGTCGCTGCGTAGGTCGTGTGTACGGTTCGGATGGTGCCGTGCTGTAACTTAACATCTAGTACTCCTGATGATGGGCGTATGCGCCCGAAACATGTTGAGCTAAAGAAACTTCAATAAAATTGCCTAATTTCATCAAGTTGGCATTTCACTTTATTTTATGATGAAGATGCGCGGTCAAACAACCCTCAAATTTCCAAAAATTATTCTCGGAGTTTTTAAATGTTGCCTTTGTGACGAGTTTATACTGTCGTTATCACTTTATTTCTGTCCTTATTTTATTATTACTTTAGAAGTGTTCAAGAAACACCAAAAAAATCATATACTGAGTGAGGTAGAAGCTGGCCCCTGGTCATTTAACGCTTCATGAAGACGTTTGGATTGATGGATATATAGCTTCACACAATCTTGAACTCAGTGCTAGATATAGGCCTACTGTGACGTCAGCTTCACGTCCCGGTCTCTTAAACTCCGAGTGAAACGTTACTGATTCTCACTGAGTAAGAAGTTGAGTGCACCCCACAGTCGGTCTGGATGCTGCGGAAAATCTGGATGCTGCGGAAAATAAAAATGTGTGTGCATGCCGGAAACCTCAGCCCCTTTTGTGGGTCATCCCGGCTGAATTCTAGTCACTATACTGAGATATTCTGGCACTTTTTGTGTTGGGATAGTACGCATATTTTATTTTGTCTCCTGAATTTCATCTATAAGTAAGCATTTTTTTTCACCCAGACTTGCAATAAGATGTAAGCATGAATTACGAAAACATTAAGGAAAATTTCGAAATTGTAAAAAATTGTTGATCGGAAAAATGTATTGTAATTATCTGCGAAAAGTAAGATGCATCATAACAGCTTCGTAATACCAATCATTTTCAACTGGATCATTAAGAATGTAATTTTTTTTACATCTTCCATTCCGTGAATTATGATACAATTGTTACAATGTCAACCAACAAAATGCACACACTTCCTCACAATTACAATAATATTTTAATACACATAAACCCCTTATGTTTCGGACCACACTGGCCCGAAACATGTAGGCGTTTATGTGTATTGAAACACTGTTGTAATTCTAGGAAGTGTGTCATCCCCGTTGTATGTGTGAAACTTGGAAAATTGTATGTAGTCAAACACAACTGTGTCACATGAGGCGTATTTAATGACTATAAAATGGACAACAACATGTTTCGGCCTGTACTGGCCATCTTCAAGTTGTCTTAGGGGAACTTAAGATCTTACTATAAGCATGCACGCGCACGTGGTGTAGAGATCTCTACATGCGGGCCTTATTAGCAAAAACAAAAACAAAAACAGGAATCTAATAAAAACAACACAAAACAAAAACAGACACAGAAAAATAAAGCTATTGTGTGCACACCCCCACAACAGCTTTATTTTTCTGTATCTGTTTTTGTTTTGTATTGTTTTTATTAGATTCCTGTTTTTGTTTTTGTTTTTGCTAATAAAGCCTGTATGTAGAGATCTCTACACCACGTGCGTGTGCATGCTTATAGTAGGATCTTAAGTTCCCCTAAGACAACCTGAAGATGGCCAGTACAGGCCGAAACATGTTGTTGTCCATTTTATAGTCATTAAATACACCTCATGTGATACAGTTGTGTTTGACTACATACAATTTTCCACTGTTGTAATTGCAAGAGATTGTGTGCATTTTGTTGGTTTCTATTGCAACAATAAGAATGGGTCTATTAATAATGTACGCAATACAACTGAACCTCATATTTTATTATGGCTGAAAGGCATTTTCAAAAGTGCCCATCACTTAACACTGTCCTTCCACTGCAGCCTAGTTATTCCAAGTGGTCCTTTTAATTCATAATTTCAGTCTGAAATTTCATACGTGTTTTCATTCATTTCCGTGCTTGCTGCACGTTCCATTACTATCATCTTTCTTAATTTGGCCACCTTAATAATTCTTTTTTTTTTGGTGGAAACTGGCTTTGTGAAGAAAATATTTTGATTTAAGGGGGAAGTTTAGTTTTAGGAATGCATGAAAGAAAGCAGCGTGGAAGTGTGTTTTCCATAACCATCTCATAATAGCGTGTAAGGTAATTAAACTAATTACTTACAGTGTAACGTACACAAAATAAAGAGTATCATTTCAGAGGACATTTCTTGGAAAACCAAAAGAGATAGGAAAGTGGTACCACTTTATGGAAGTAGGTTCACGTCATGTAAATGGAACTGCGCTAGATCATGTTAACTTTTTTTTCTTTAGGATTCAACACGAAAACGGGTGTTATTTTGCAGTGGTGAGGGACGGACGGGCGCAGATTTAAAACTAACTACTAAATACCTCATCCAAAGTAGATTTTAAAAAAATCCGTTCTCAGTTAGCTAAGTTTTGAGACCCGATTTCTCCGGCGGGAAGTCAAGACAAAGTTTGGCTCTTCTGAAGTTTTAAGTCTTTCAGTGCTGATAGATATGACGTTCCAGGTTTGGAATGTTGAGGATACAGAACACAGACTTGTCCCTAAATTTATTTGTTCAGAGAAAAAAATAGTTTACACAAAAACCAGAAATCTTCTTATGATTATATTGACACATAAATTTATTTGCTGTGTTTCATTCCACAATAATGACAAACAGATTACACATAAATATGGAAGGAATGGCACGCTCATTTTAATTTTCTGCTTAAAATCATTAACAAATACATAAACACTTTTAGTTTCATGATTGGTTATGTTTTAGAAATAATACCACAGATCTGCGCTGATCGCTGCTCGTAGGGCTTTGAGTATTTACAGAACAATGTCGTAAAAACAACGGTTAAAATTTACAATAAATCATTTGCTATAGCAGTAATATGGTTCTCTTATGGTAACATTATATATAACTACTCGTGCAGTATACTGAACTTAGAAGAATATTTGAGGACCTGTATATAATGGACTATAGTATAACTCGCTACAAGATATAATTAAACTGAAATATTTTTATGATGATTAGGGCAAATATATGCGTTTAAAATGAAGTGCAGTTTTTACCAGCTTTTGTTTCCGCTGAAACAGATATTTATTTCCTATCCTTCGGCCTTTACTCAAAATTTCAGTGGAATATCTTTCCAGCATGGTGTTTTAATGAAAGACGTGTCAGTGGGTTTTATGTGTGTGGCAGCACAAGAAACATTTCAAATTGAGAACTTGAAATTTTCCCCTTCCTTATCACTCTACACGCCTTGCAGATGACGTAAAATTCTTAGCCAGTTTTTATTCTTGTAGATTTTTTTGTTTTTGAATATTTTATTCATTAAGTGTCATTTAGTGCAATTTATGTCCTTATTTCTCCCTGATAACTTTTTCAATGAAACGCAGAATTGGTGTGTAACACACCATTTTGAACCGAAAAATTTTATATCGGGATTATGAGATGATATTGCAAACATATATTATGAATTTTCCTGTGATTAGATTGACTGGATTTAGAAAAGAAGCTGATAGAAGATTGAGATGTTATCTTCTGTTATATACATAAGTAGTACAATGGTGTATGATAATTAATTTAATATCTGAGTTTCTAGCTGTTTTTTGTCTAAATGTAAACATCCTCCAGTTACAGTCACGTCATTTCCTGCTACTCGTAAATGACCGCACGTCAAAGAAGCCAGAATGCCACCTGAATTATTCATGCTGCTGGATGGAAAAATAATTCAATTAACCTTTTCAGATTTAATCAAAAGCACTAATTACTGAGTATAAAGTGACGAACTTCACTAAATTATTGATTTTTAATGGAATTCCCCGTCTTGCAACAATGTGAAGCAGTTTCTGTAGTAAACCCAACAAGATGCACCAATGCATCAAATTTATTTTATTTTGGAATGACACTCTACATGTTTCGGACGGTCTTTTCGTCCATCATCAGGAGTTCAGAATTGTACATACAGCAACAGGAATTGTCAGACAGATACTGCTGTCTGCTTGCTAGCAAGCAGACAGCAGTATCTATCTAGTTGGTATTACTATAGAAATAATATTACGAAGCACGGTCCTTGTAGCAGGTTAATAATTTTGTCAGTCTTGCATACATTTTCACACGAAACCTGTTTTAACCCTTTACAGCCTACTAGTTGGTACAGGTGGTGTGTATCGCCTTCATTTTATCCGTACTGAAATTTATGCGTTCTGCATTATTCCCGCAATAAATAGCATCTCTTTCACTATACAGCTTTCTAAGATAGGGTTTTTTTTAAAATAATGGAAGCACACTGTGTTCTATAAGAGGTGCGAAATGATTATTTATGCCTCACGTATTTTGTACAATAAGTTTAGTCTTCAAAGCCTGAACTTGGCAAATTCTACTATCGCAATTTTCATACTGTGACACTAAACTTCTGTTACATATTTTATAAATGTGGCTTATAATGATAAAGTAGAATTTGAATTAAAAGGTACATATAACCACGTAAGATGCCATTTAAGAAACAGAGGAGAAGTACAGTGTGTTGTAAAGCCACGGCAAGGCAACTCTACCCCCAGGAAAAATCCGATACCCATTTTTACAAGAGGCTGGGTTGGTCCCATAGCCGAGCTAGGGGGTTGTGGAAAATCTCGTCCTCGCTACAATATACCGGCCGCTGGAAATCAGAATGCCTTATTATAATATATTATTGGATTATTTTCTGGGAGTATAATTTGCTAAAGCGTCGTCGCAGTGACTTTGTTTTCATCTGTCCTTTGGACTTAAGAGGACAGGAACCTAAAGCCATTTGTAGTGACGTAAATTGAAAAGTCTGAAAACACACTGCCCTTGTAATACTAATATTCTGCTTTCACAGGAATTGTACAATATCTACACTGTGTCTAGTCATCACTTGAAATCTCCATTATATTGCAGGCTTTCAACAGTTCCGTTAGTTTAATTTAAAACATTCATTTAATTTGGTATTCCGAGTGCTGCATAGTCTGGGTTCCCACTGCAGTGTATGTATTACATTCTCACGAGCTTCAAAATTAGACACAGCGAGCCATGAGAAAGTGAGTGTACTAAGCCAACGTTATGTACACCAGTACGTGAAAATGATAAGTTTTCTGAGTATTCTGAAGGTACTTAAACACACAAAATAAACCTTATTTGAGGCCCTGTAAAGAGCGAAAATTGGAAGTACTTAAAGTATTCTGAAGACAGACTAACATGCTCATAACTATGTACAGAAATGGTTTGCTCTTAGTACAGTGTTATTAAATTATTTACTGCCTTAAAGTAAAACAAAACACTTCTGCGATACACATTTCTTTGTGTAGAACATTGCTTTAGAGGTAAGCAATAGCTACTGTGTGCACGATTTTAAAATTATTCTTAATTTGCGAAATAAAAGAAACAAAAAAATCTGTATTAACAATGCGTGTCTGGATTAAGATAAACAATTTAAAATTATGTTAAAAATTCTGAAGAAACTAATTGTTTTAATATTCATATGGAGGGAATTTAAGTAAATAAGATTTATTCCCTGGCTAAAATAATAGAATAAGGATATTCCGGAAGGAACCATCTCATCAGTTTGAGGTCCACTGGTAAAACAAGTGCGACGTTTCAAGTTCTCTCTTACGGCTGTATGTAGCCCCTAGTTTTACGTGGTCAAAAAGTGAGGACAATATTTAAAATCAGTTTGGATCAACTGGGAATAAATGGGACGAAAATGTACAGAAAACCATTAAGAAGGCTTTTCATGTCATGGAATGTCACCGTTGAAAAGACTGCTTTATAAAAGGACTCGAGTGTTTTATTCGAATTTAACTGAATTATTTGTAGACTATTTTTGAGTTTAAAGACTACAGAAAATGGGACGTAAAGAATTCCCTGAAGAGCATAAAAGAAAGTTAAAGCAATCCCTGCACGGGCCTGGAAAGGCACTGAGAGTTCCAGAAGGTTAAGGATCCAAGATTCCTAGACAGTCGACACATAAAGGTGGTAAGGTTGTCATCCCTACGCACCGGTCAAATTTACCCCCCAGGAAATTTTCCTTGTACTCATTTCTGTTACAGGCTGATTCGACCTCATGACCATAGTGTCAGGAAAAATTCCAATTGTTCCATAGGGAAGCGAACCCGCTACCTACCGACTTGTAGCGCAGTGCCTCATTCATATGCGCCCCTTCATTCCCCTTTCAAGAGAGTATACTGTAAGGTAAACACGTTCAAAAATATTAAAACCTTAAACACAAATTTCAATATGGAATACACTAAATTTAATCAAAGATTTTAAATGTAATATTTATATCTCTCAAAGTGCATAATTACTTTGCGGCTGCAAATATTAATCAAGACTTAACTTGAATTTCGCCTCCATTAAAAAAACAGTTCCTAGGAATTTACATTTATATTGATAAAAAGCAAACCGTTTGTGTAGAATTGCAAGTCTGGTAGCATAAAAGCATTTTTTTATACATATATTCCCGATAAGTTTACAAAGTCAGAAGAGTGTTACAGTTAGGTTTAAAATGTTGTATTAAACTGTGGAGTTCTCTTCTGTTTTTACAGAAATTATATAAATGCACAGAAAGCTTAAGACTTTGTTATTGGACCCTCATTAGAATTGCGATCAAACAGGTGACGTCACTCGTCACTATGACCTGGTAATTTGGCTTCATACGAATTATTCTCTTAGTTTTTTAGGCTCTCAGACTCTAAAGTTCATAATGATTTAGAAAAAGTTACCTTTTCTGAAAGCGTGAAAGCATTTCATGGACATGTCAGCAAAATACAATGAGTATTTTGTACGTAGTATGGTATTTCTCACTCGTGTGCCATTTTCTGAATTTAAAGCGTCTTCCTGTCCTTGTCATTTTTAATGACTCGAGATTCTGGATTTTCCAGTCCTGACTGGACACATTTTTTTCACACTTCGAATTTTTATTTTCAATTGCTTATAAAGTTAAAAAAAATCTACACTTATTCTGAGGCATCTAACTAATAGATACCTCATCACAAACAACACAAACACACAGTTAGTAGGTCAATAAATTTCCAACAAGATGCAACTATACACAGTTTATTTTATCTGTGAACTGCTCTATACGTTTCGGGTGGTTATCCACCCATCATCAAGAGCACAAATAACTGTATCTACAGCATCTGGTACTAGTCAACCGTTGTTGCTACCTGTCGCTAACGTGGATAACAACAGGTAACAACAGCGGTTGACAAGTACCAGATGCTGTAGATACAGTTATTTGTGCTCCTGATGATGGGTGGAGAGACCACCCGAAACATGTAGAGCAGTTTACAGATAAAATAAACTGTGTATAGTTGCATCTTGTTGGAAATTTATTGACACAGAATTGCAAAGCACGGTCCCATGAACATAAAACACAGTTAGTATTAAAACATACTTTTTCCATACATATTTTAACATAATACCAGTTATTCATACATACACATTTTAGGTTGTTTTGTGACAATTGTGTATTTTATCTTTACAACTTCTGTAAGAAGTGCTAGATACATACATTTTATGAGGGACAATCAATTGTTGTACAGAACATTTGTAACACATTTTGAAGCTCTACTCACTGTTGAGCATTGTTCATATATTTGAACATTTTCCAAAAAACAAAATCGATCCCTCGAAGGACGTCAGGACGATAATCCTTAGTTTAACTACTTGTTTTTAATCAAGACAAATATCGAGATAATTATCGCTCTTTCATGTTACTTGGTTATTTTATCAGAAAATTCTTTTCTAGTATTCGTACTTCGTATCTACGATTTCATTAACGATGCCCTCTCTACATATTTAATTTTATTTAAAATATTTATATAAGTATTTGCAAATGATGTTGTCATTTACAAGCAATTTTAAATGGACCTGGTTTCAGTAGTAGAGGAGTAACTTTTTAAAATCATTACCATAGTTTGCATTTCAAAACCTAGTAATTCGTATACATTCATCCGTTTATAAAAATCTGAGTTTATACAGAAGTTTTAAGAACATTTTCGTAATTATAGAAACGCAATAAAATTCAGTTTACAAAAGGGATACGAAGTTCTAACATCTCTCCTTAGAAATAAGTTTCTTTTGTAAAAATATCAATTTCAGACAAGAAATTTACAATCTTATAAGTTTCTTTATGTTACATAAAAATTTATAATGACAGATCTTAACATAATGGGTAGATATTGTTTTATATTTACTGTATTGTAATGAATTGTATTGTGCTTCCTTTAAATATTGCATTCTTCGTAGTCAGTCTAATAATGGACGGGAAATTATTGTACGAACTTGGGAGTTCCTCAGATCGTTCCTCTGATGCAGACTTCCATGCAGCAAGTATAATGCACATACGGAGCGTTCTTGGCTGTTATAGGAACGAAATACAGATACTGTCGCAGTTTTACGCAGACACAGAGGTAGCTGTAGGCCCTGCTGGAACATTATACGTTCTGGGGGCCCCCTTACGCCTGCTCCACTGTCTTTGTTGCTGAACTTCCGTTTGCTGCAGACGCCGGATCATTGTCAGAGGTCTGTAACGGGCGAACATTCTTTATTAGAATTTAAAATTGCAAGCAGTCGAACACGCTATGTGACATGATATACTTATTTAGTTGTGTGTGTGTGCATGTTAGTACTATGTTCTCTTGAAATTAGCCCTTTTACTTTAAGAGTTCCACTATCCAGTAATACTTCTATAGATATATTCTTCATATTTACCCACTTTGCCCACACTCCACTGTTGTTTTAGTACTGAATTCTTATCTATTTTATTTTCCTATCGCTTTTCTTCATCCTGTTCTGCAATAATACATTTCTCTATGACTATGAAATAAACAGTTAATTTCGTATTAATAAATATCTCACATCAAAATGATAAATTTAACAAACTTGTTAATTTACTCTCAGTGTTTTAATGGACGCTACAACCGATCGTCCGTCCGTTCGCATGAATCAAATCGACTGCTAGTCACGGATTTGCAAGAGAATAATTGACAACGGTAATTTTTGCCGAAATGTGTCACCACTTTACGGATTTGATTAAAGGACAAAAATTGCTTACACTGTACATGAAGGCCTATTTATATTTAAAAACGTGTGGCGACTAATGTTACCATGGTTGCTTTCGTTACCGATGTTCCTATAGCTGCTGTGGTTACCCACCTACTAAAGTTACCATCGCTGCTGCCGTAACCCCAGATGGCGGGAAATTCTGAATGCATTAACCTGTTGTATCCGTTGCGGACCCGATGAGGAACGTATCTTAGATGTTGTTCCCAGGGAGGACGGAGCTCGAAACTCTGGTTAAGACGGGGAGTCGGGCAGGTCGCACACACTCTCAATAATTCCCAAGTAGAATATATTGGATTTTTATTGTGCAAGAGTATGGAGTACTAGCATTTACAACTAAAATGTATCAGAGACAATTCTCACCAACATACTCATCCTTACCGTTCACACTCACTGACTGTCCAGCTTCCTACTCTGCTGCTCAGACACAGTTCTACGCAGCAGAATGCTGCCGCAGAACAAAGCAACTGTTGTTACATGTGTGGCTCACACACTGCTCGCGCGATACACTTGGCGAGTGTAGTTATGAACAGAAAAGAAATGGAAAGAAATTATATTCCTCCCATGCCTGGTCTTAAGAGAGGCGAGAACTAAGCATGAGTAAATTTAGCTTATGACTAACATACAGTAATGTAAGAATGCTAAAAAGAAAACCACAACAACAAAAAATCAATGTGTGTCAACTACACAACAAACCGAGGGTTTAGCTTATAATTCAAGAATTGATCAGATTGCGCTAAAGACAGTCGCGGGTTAGCAACCACAGAGAGCAAATACTACAGAACAGAAGAGCTTTTATTAATGTATAGATGAAAATGCTACAACAGACGTTCGCTGATCATTCTCCCCCCTACGAACACTCAGAAAAATGTGTGCGCTTATATAGTAAAGGAAAATAAGTTCACAGTACAGAATTGCAGTCGTCTGAAAGGTGTACAAAAAACATAAACAGCACAGTTTTGTCTCAGGGTACGAAGGAAAGGCAACCAATGTATGGGTTTCTGGAACAGAACTAGCTAGACTTTAGTAATATTTTAATTATAAGCTGGTTTCATAGGCTGGGAGGGAAGGAAACATTGTACTGTTAAACAGTTAAGTGAGTCGACACGACACCACTATGTTCCTATAGTTACTATTGGTCGTTTGTTACTATATTTATCAAGGTCACAAATGTTCCTATGGTTACCTAGTTTACCACGGCTGCGTTGCGTTACCATGGTCACTAACGTTCCTCGGTCGCTACGGTCATACGAACGAGCAGGAAGTATTTCGTCCAGCAGCCGTTTCTATCGTGTTCATATACATGTTTTGCCGACGGGCAGAGCGTTCATCTCATTGCTAGTACGACACGCACGTCGATCTACTTGCGACTCTGGCGACGAACTTAAGTCCGGTGGGAACAACTCACTAGCCCGATGTTTGACGAAAGTACCCGACGTCGATTGATGGCCGCGTGACGAAATTGTTTACCTAGAGGTCGCCAGCTTTCGCTAGCGCTGCTGCGTGCGCATTAGTTAGTACGGGCGAGCCGCTAAGCAAGTTACGGTGTTGTACTGAGCGCGTTATTGTTTTCCCATCTGCATTCTTCTGTGATACAGCATAAAAACACAGTAAGTTCATTCAAGTGTTCATTGAAATTCCTGCAGGATGTCTGTTAGAAACAATGTGAAACTACAGTGAAAAAGTTTGACAGCTGTTTGAGGAACATTTTTGAAAGTCTGATATCAGGTGGACGTAACAAATATGAAATGAAGAACTTCAGAGCTAGGCATGATCGGGTTCCTCCTTATCCCCGGCTAAAGAAGTTTAAGTTATTAAAGATTGCAGTGGTTATATCAACTGGAATATACGTTGGTGACGTTATAGGGAAGTCCTTTCAAGACACTATATTGTCAATAAGAGACGAATTGTGGTATCCTTATGACGAGTGACTCAAAACAAAATGTCAAACGAGGTTATTAATGAAAGTGAACCTGCTTCATTTTATAAGACTGCAGTTCCTGAATGGACACATTCTTGTTCCTCATAAAATACGCGAGTTTCTATTCCAAGATGACTTTGTTGTGATGTGATGTCTGCTAACAAAGGTGGTGCCGGATGTCTGTGACCTTGTGAGTGTGGACCGTCATCTACCGAACAGCTGTACAGAAGGCCAATGCACATAACAGCTTCATGTCTGTTATTTTTGCTCTACTGACACAGTGTAAATGAATACTTATTTCTTACGTAACTACAATGATTGAATTGTCGCTATCATCTTCAGACGAACTGAGTTACGTAGCCCGCGGAAGTGCGAACATACCACTCAGCGACGATTAACAAAGTACAGAAACGTACTAGAGAAAACGAAACAATCAGCATAAAATAATAATCACTGCTGTAAAAAGCGTTAAACATGGGTTGAAATATACTTTAGCATATATCACTTGCTAAAAGTACGACCATCGGTCAGAAAGTCAGTTTGCAGTGTGTTTATTTTGTCTTACTAGTTGTCAACTCCAATAAGTAAAATCGTATTTAATTGGGCTGCTGTCCCAGTACTGTTACACATAGTCCCAGCCACAGTTGAGGCATTTATCATATAATCTTTGAATCTGTTGCCTGTAGACTTTGCTTCAGACTTTGAAACGAGTAACAATAACTTGGTAACAATTGCACCTGATATAAATCGCATTGAGGCCAGACTGTTTAGTTTCGAAATTATAGCTATGTAAACTTATTTTCTGACCGATACTTGCACACCATTTAATGTGATATAACAGGAAAAAGAGTTGTTTAATTCGTTTGCATGAAATGCACACACAAACGTTGCTGGAATGTTTAAAGGATAACTGAAATTTTAACAAAACTGTAACTGATTCAGATTAGTACTGTGCATACTCGTTGCTGCTATCCAATCCCCTTTAACAGATGTTTTAGTAAAGTTTTTTTTAATAATGTAGTAATTTTTCAACTGATAAAAACGTTTTATATACGTTTCTGTACCACAAAGAAATGTCTGGGCTTGCCTATTCATTGACATAAAAATTGTATAATTTTCCATTAGTGATGAAATTTATTACTTTTAAACCTATTTAAAAGTTGGTAGGTGACTTCATCCGTGAGATCTGTAGTCTTAACATACGAAACAAGCATGGATGCTACATGTTGAAGTATCATTCCATATAACATGCAAATATATTGCAGTTGATGAAAACTGCACTCAGAACACACAGTGACACAGGAAATGAAAGTGTGTTTGATTGTCATTAATGTTTAAGGTCTTCATAATAATAATTATGATAGTAATAATAATGCCACTGGTACAATAATTAGTATTGAAATCTGAAGTCTGCTAGCTTGTAATGACAGACATCAGAGTGTGCATTCCACATCAATACACTTAGTGTTAAAACTACCTCTCCAATGTGAAGTTGCTCTGTACACATATATATCTGAGGTAGCTCACGAACCTTATGTGAAGAAGGAAATTTTGCCTTGACAAAGATGGTCAACCTGCTTTAATTTTGTGAATCTATGTCTTTAATCCTGGTGAATCAATTGTCAAGGTTTACAAATAAGGAGATAACATTTTAAAATTTCTTGTCAATTGTGACTATATATCTTCAGCAGAACTGTAAATACCGTGTTACTTGTGTAGGCAGACATTTTGAGGTGGACCGATCCTACACTCATGGGGTTTTGCTGAATATTTATAAGTTTAAACGAAATATAAACCTCTACATGATCAGCCAATTAACAAGTAAGGATATGTGCACATATTGAAACAACCTTTGAGCCCATGTTTTTTGCATTTTTCCTACAACTTATCTTCGAAAAACTGCTTATTCCGAAAAATCTGCAGCGAATTACGCTAAAGTCGCCTCAAAAAATCATGCAGACCTTCATGTGAAACATTAGCTACCATCATCAGCAGCATCTTCACTCTGATGTTCAAACTGGCTTTTGTCCGTTGCCTGATATAATATGACATTCTAAGAACATGTCATGCAACATATGTTTATTAACTAGCCTTCTCAACAGTAGGCTTGTATGTTGTTCCCTGTAAAACTTCTTGTGAGGTCTATAGCAGCAGTTAAGGACAAGATGAATTAAACAAAAGAAACAAATATCTAAGGCACAGGTAAATGAAACTTTGCAGAGAATATGTTGGGCAGATATTTTGGAGTAAAGGCTGGCCCTGCTTCATTTACTGCACTATAATCTGCTCACAATGTACTGGGCTATTGCGAGATGTGAATATCTGAAGTGCAGACAAGCCTTGGTCTTGTGGGTTGAGGGCAAAGATGCTGGGATTGATACTTTGTCATAAAGTTGATGCAGAAATATTGTGACTCATAAGTAGTGAACGGTACAGTCAAGCATGCTAAGACGCGCATTCTATAAAGATTTATGACTTCATATTAAAAAGAATTTACGCCTGTGTTTATATTACATAGATTTGTATCCAATCGCTGACTGTATCATTATTTCTAGTGTTAATTTACTCAGTTTTGTGAAATGCTTATTACCTAAGTGCACATTCTGTATTACAATAAAACTAATATGGAATAAAAAATTAAAAAGCAGACAAGGGAAGATGTAATATTTATTTAATATAGTAAGCATATTGACTTCAATCAGAACATTCTGTAACAGACAAGTAGGATATACAGGGTGTATCTAAAATGCTTGGACAAAACAAAGAAGCAAATTCCTCACACAAAAACAAAGGAAAAGCTCATATCACTAAATGTCCGTAAACATTTTTCGAAGTATAGTCCAACAATATGTTGGCCCGAGTTCTGTGTGATTTTTATGTGTGTGGACACTTAAAACTCTAGTGTATTCACCTCCAACTATAAATGAGGGGACGGTTCACCAACGCATTTTTTTTGCCTGTTAAACCAGTGGCAGCAACCTCAGAACCTTTGAAAATATACCCAAGTCCACGATCAGACTTGTTCCTGTTTGCATTGGTTCAGGTGGAGGGTATTTTGACGTTTGTTGTGAATTGTGACTTGATAAACAATATGACCTGAAGTGTTATTAAATTGCAAATGTGTTAGGTCAGTTGTCAGTAAAGCATTACATAGTTCTGGTATTGTTGAATGTGATTTTTCAGTTGAACTAAAAAACCACTCATTTCCACACATGTTTATATGAAGTTTTTCTTTGTTTTGATGAGGAAGAACCCAATCTTGTATTTTGCCCGAGAATTTTAGCCATACCCTATACAAAAGAGACTAAAGATAAATATGTAGACAAAATCTATTCGAATGAAAATGCACAAGGTAATGACCTATCGATAAGTACAAAGGTATTAAAAGAAAATAAAATTTAGTAATTCTTGGCATTGTTAACCCTTTCCATATCTGGGTTCTTCAAAACAAACTCAAATGACTTTTTCTTTATTTTGTATGTCTTCCAGCTGAACGTCTAAGCCCATTGCTTAGATGAATGCAAGGAAGTTTTAATAACACTGGCAAGTTGCTTTGAGATTTAAAATGTTCTTGATTGAAAAAAATTATCCTTACAAATGAGACAACTCCATTGTAGCATATGAAGGAATTACTCCAAACATTTTCACCAACTTTGCCAGTGGAATTGCCCTTCTCCTGTACTGATGTATTGTATATTCTATAACAGTAATCAGAGATAAGTGGCTATTTCATGACCAAAACTTGTAAGGGGGGTCCATTCACAATGTTGGCACAGACAAAACACAGTGACAGGACTAGATTTTAACTTTCTCCTCATGGGCCATTGAAAATGACAGCTTGGTTTTGGGCTTGTTGGCAACCCTGCAGAGCACCTGCTAACGTTACTGTGTCCTCCCATAGTCCTTTGTGAAAGTAAGATACAATGCGAAACTGCAGAAGGCACTCTCATGCAACCTGATGTTGGAGAATTATAGGAGCCACTTAAATATTTATCATAATGGAAATGATAACAACCAAATTACATACAGGCGCAACACGAGTTTCTGCGCACATCTTCAGCGCACCAAGTTACATACTAACTGAATTAGTGGTGTACGGAGGGGGGGGTCAACCCCCCCCCCCCCCGAAATTCCGAAGGCCCTCCAAAATCGTGCCAAAATCAACCCGATTGTGAAAACTGCTAAAAATTGTTGAATTTAGGATACGAACACCCCAAGATGTTTGAAAAAAAGGCAGTAAAATTCTAAAACTACCTAAGTTCACAATTGTTTTACATTAGCAATTGGTTGTCATCATAAATAGTCTTAAAGTACCAAAAATTAAGAAGATTTTACTATATGAATTGAAATTTCTTGCACGAAATTACAGCTGCCACCAGAACCCCTGACTAGGGGGCTACTGCCCCCAGATACTTGTCCTCTGTTCTCAACTGAATTTGTTTAACCCCCCCCCGAACAAAATTCCTGGGTACACCACTGGACTGAATATAAGAAAGGTTTCGGACAAAACTTGTAAATTTCTCGAGAAAAATACCTACAAACTATCCCATTTGAACATTCTTTCCGTCAGTCTTCTTCCTCATCACGGCCAAACAACTTCTTTCAGTTAAAAGTGAAAAACATTTTTCATCGCTGAATAAGCCCTGATAAAATTGACACTGTTTCATATGAAAGAACAGTAAATTAAGAAACGTACGTAACGTGGTGCAGTTTTGAATAAACAAGTTTGATGTGTATTGGACTGTGCATCATCTTGATAACTGAAGAATAAAATCCAACTAGATGCCACTTATTTCTTTATTATGCTAATGTTAGGCTCAACATGTTTCAGGCACCATTATGCCCATCATCAGGAGCTCATGACGATAGCGCTGGTTACTACATAGGCTGTCTGGTTCTCGAGTTGCTGCTGGTTGGAAGTTAAGTGCAGGCAGGATGGATGAGTGTCCGGACACTCATCCATTCTGCCTGCACTTAACTTCCAACAATGCAATGAGAATATTAGGCAAGACCTACCTCCTGAGTGAATCATAGGCTTTATTTAATTCTATAAATAGCTTATATACTGCTTCACCAAGTTTAAATTTTTTCTCGAGTATTGGATGAATACAGATTTTATTATCAGTAGTTGACATGTTGCGTTGAAATCTACACTGATGATCCCCAATAATTTCCTCTGCGTGATGCTGGAAAAAATTTTGTTTGTAGTTGACAAAAGTATTATGTCTCTATAATTATTAAAATTTTGTCATCACCCTTCTTATAAATAGGTACAATGGTCGACTCTTTCCACTACTCAGGCAATTCCTCTTTATTCCAAATAGAATAATAAATTTATGGATCTCAAGCTAAATGTTAATAAATTATGCTGGAATTTGATCAGTACCTGGTGATTTGTGTCTTTTTAGCTATTCAATAGACATCTCAACCTCAAAGGCATTTGGCTCAGGCACTAATGGCCCTGCTGTATGTATTTCTGTCTGCCTAACATCATTAACCCTGTGTAAATTCAATAGTAGAGTGAAATGTTTCCTCCACCTAGCCAAAGTAATGTGGGAGTCTGTAACCAAATCACATTTCTCATCCTTTACTGTATTAGGTCTAAGTTGGTAACCCTTCTTAAAGTCTTGCCTCTAGTCAAGTCTCAGATATTTTTGATCTTACTGTTAGTTTCATCAATTTTATTTTTCAGGCAGTCCTTTTTTTTTGTTTATGAAATGCCTACTAGCTTCAGGTTTTACAGTGTTTATATAATCTACATTGCTTTGGTTTGGATCCTGTAACCATTGCATTTTAGCCCGCTTCCTTTGCTCTAAAAATCGTAGACATTCTTCATCATACCATGGTTTATGCTGCTTCAATTCATACAGACCTAGACTCTCTTTAGCTGAGGTTTTAATATTCTCCTTAATGTTTTCCCAAACCTTATTTATGTCCTGGCTATGATTTAAAATATACAAAGCCGCAAACCTGTTTGAGACCTTAATCTGATACTGTTTTCTAACCTGTAGTTCACTTAGCTTCCTGAGATTAAATCTTTTGACATAAAACTTCTGTGCATCTTGTTTACTTACTGCCAATCTTTCCCTAACTTTTGCAACCACCAGATAGTGATGAGTATCACATTAATTTCTTCTGAAAGATCGTATATCGAGTATACTCGAAAGCCATCTCCTGTCTACCGATATGTGATCAATCTGGTTGTGAATTTTCCCATCAGGTGTGGTCCAGGTGTGTTTATGAATGTTTTGGTGCTAGAACATTGTGATTTTAACAACTATATTTTTTATGTGGCAAAGTTTACTTTCTAACACCATTATCATTACTATCCTGATGTAGACTGTAATTCCCAATTGTCGGTTTGGAAATATTCTCTCTCCCCACTTTTGAATTAAAATCCCCTAATAGAAATTCTGCTTTCTTTTAACTGCTGATACTGATTTCTGTTGTACAAAATATCCGGTTCCCTATTGATGATTTCGTTTCCTTTTCCATATAAAATTATAATCCCCTGTTCGTACTGTGCCCCCTTTTTCCCAACTAGTCGCCTCTACACCCACTAAATCTAAATTATTTCTTGCTAATTCCCTGGCTACTGTTGTATGTGAACCTGACCTACACGTATACAGGCTCCTTGAATTTCATGCACCGAATCTCATATCCCTTTTCCATTGCTTGGGTCGTATCAAAGTATCAGTCCAGGTCCGAGGCACATGTATCCCTTTCGTAAAAGGGCCTGTTCTTACGGTGAGGAGTTGTTATCATCTCGCCCAATCCGCAAGCTGGAAGACCAACCCTTGTAGGCTGTCCGCGACTGCTTATTCAATATATTCGCAGCTATCCTATATATTGGAGGCCATTCCTCCATCCGTAAACTGAGGACGCGCCATGCCGTGGTGACAGGGTCCCACTTATTGTGGGAGTACAATTGAAGGAATTCGGGGAAGGTTTATACAACTCTGACCGTTTCATTTTTTATATTTTAACATCTGACCGTTTCAGTTCCGTTGCATGTTGAACAAAATACGCCTATGTTTTTAAAAAAATGTATAACTATCGAAATGAAATGGCATAAAAGAAATATATAAATAACGAATTAGCTATACAAAATCACAAAGAAACTGTCTTGAAAATACTCGTATTTTATGTGTAGTTAGGGGACTGCTGTTAAACTGAGTGTCTTGTTTATTAATGGTAAATTTCACAGCGATTGAATATTCAACAGAAAATTTGGCTGTTTTGTGGTATTGTAAGAAATGCCAGTGCTTTTTTTTTTTTAAATAGATGATAACATTCACCTGAAAATAGAGCACTTTAAATATGATTTTGTGGGTCTGAAAGTTTTGTTACAGTGCACGCATCACTGACTCCGCACTAGCATAAAACTAAATTTATTAAAGTAGTCGGATGTGATTTGAACTATATATCTGCCTAACAGAACCTTCCTATGGACGCCTCCCTTAAATTCGTGGAGAGATTTTTTACCCCGATTATCTCGAAAGTTAGTACAAATATAAGCTTCTGGCAACGTCACCCATTCTGAACGAAGGGCATGGGCCTAACGATAAGCTCTTCAGATTGAGTTTGAGTGTAAAGCTGTAAACCCCTCTTCGAAAAAGGTATATAAAAATTTATTTTAAAGAGCATAATGACACGCTAGATGAATAATATGAGGGACATGAGTAGGGTGATAGGACCAGTTAAGAATGTTACGCAATTTGGAATGTGCTTAGCTCATCATGGAGAGGAGCAGCAAGAGAATTAGTGTTGGATTTTGAGAAAGTAAAGTGGGAAAGCCCACATTAAGATGGCTGCAAATGTAAAGAATGAAGCACCAGAGCTGAATGCGAAGATATGGATGCCAAAAGCAAGTACTATGGAAGAATCGACATCCATCGCCAAGGTTCTGTAGGAATGTAAAGCGAAGGAAGAGTACCTTCCCAGTAGCAAGCGCAATAACGCCACAATGGCGGCAAAACTTCTCGTACCCCAGATATCATATATAGTTACTGGTGTCGCTCGGTCTGTGCCATCATTGTGAACGGGCCTTAAGAAGCTATGATAGTGCCGTACCCATAGTCTCTTGCTGGATTTCTACCTTGTAAGACGGGTTGTCGTAGGCCGACTGACTTTTTCGGGTCGCCGAGATGGCCGCTTTATTGTGACCATGCTTCTTCATAAGGATGAGTAGCAGGATGAGAGCAGCCACGATGGCCAGGGCTGCGATGATCGCCACCGCCACCAGTGGCCCATAGTAATCCGCCGTCTCCACTAATGGCTCAGGGTCTTCGCCCTTCAACTTTCCTGGATCAACCATTACAAGACGATTAATTCGCAGGTACTTACAATCGCAAGTTGAGTGAAAGTACAGTAGCCAGACTAAAGCACAGGATAGGTGTAAATACGGAGGTACTATCAGCGTTTCTCATCCTGTCGGAAAGTAGGGTTTTGGCGCGCATTTCAGTTCAACAGAAATTTCAAGAAATAATAATCTCTTATCAAACAAACCGATCGGAAAGGGTAAAACTTTCAGTTGCATTCGAGAGGTGTTCTTTTACAATTTTGGCTGATACACTAGGTATCCGGGGACCGCGGTAGCACAGTGTGCTGTGTTACAAAACGGAGGGTCGTTGGTTCGATCCCAGCTGGCGTCATAAAATCCTTCCGATCGCCCTATGACCCTGGGGTCGACTCAGCCTCTAACAGAAATGAGTACCAGGAGTATTTCCTGGGGGTAAAAGCGGCCGGTGCGTAAGGCTGACAACCTACCGCCATCCTGTGCCTTTGTCACGAAATATGGGAACCTTAACTTCCTAAGAACCCTCTGGGCCTTTCCAGGCCTGTAATAGGACTGCCTTACCTTTACCTTACACTAGGTATCCTGAATTAAGGATTCTTGTAGTTTTTCTCAGTACCTCAAAGCAAATTCTAGGCTAGAACTTCCACATACGCTACAACCTCCAGCGCCATTTGAGTTTATTACTCTCTTTTCATTCTACAATTCCAGGCTTCAAAATCTGAGACAATGAGTGTCGCAAAATAAAATAAAATAAACCAATAATAACAAACTCTATTATCCTCATTCCAGTTCACATCCAATGGTTCTAACCCTTATCTGAGTTATGTGCTGAGTTGTGTCTATATAAAGTTAAAGTGTTCCCGTTGCAGGCCCGGTGTGGCCCAGAGGGTGGGTAGAGGTTTACCTCTACTCTTCCATGACCGCGGCATTAGAAGGCGGTGAGTGGTCAGCAGCACGCCCCGGCCGCTCTTTACCCCCGGAAAAGACCCGCTACCCATTGTACAGGAGGCTGGGTGGGCCCCAGGGCCGGTCTGGACGGGCGGAAAATCTCGTCCCCCACCGGGATTCGATCCCGGACCGTCCAGCCCGTAGTCAGTCGCTATACCGACTGAGCTACGAGTTGTGTCTATATATTTGCCTCAAACTGTAAACGAAACTTTTATGACAAAGACAATAACAATATGAAACGTAATTTTCCTTGAACCTAGGCGTCGGTTTGGTCAGTGGATCTCGCTGACTTTTCGCTGGGATATCCCTTTATTACCCTTAGTAGGCTGAGGACAACTATGCAAAACAGACGGTGTTTTGGCCGAGATTTGAACTGGATATACGTTACAAATTTCATGAGACAGTCAACTCATGCACTGATAACAATTTTTCACTCACTTTATGGGCACCTACGTGAAACTGCAAGTTTGGACTTCATAAGCAAAACAAGAGAGCAGTACAGATCGGTTACTGATTTCCAAATATTATGTATTGTTAGGTATATAAGCTTCCGTATGAATTTATCCGATGGATCGCTTAAGGCACGAGTTTTGCTGAAAGAGCAGCGTATCGGTACAGATAATGCTACTAATCATACGGGAGATTTAGAGACTCACCTTGCTGCGTCGCGCCAACCGAAGGGACTGATCCAGGTTTTGTTATGAAATCTTGTACATTAGATTTTTTAATCTTTCCGTTTGTGAGGTACACTTCTAGCCAGAGCCGATACCTGCAAATACAAATTCCATTAACCTTAGTAAGCACGACATATGCAAACAGCAAACAGTCTCTGATTTTTTTTTTAACAATTCATCTTCGGCGTGTTCTTGAATTACGAGAGGTACAGACAAATCCAGTCTAAACACAACACTATATTTAATTCACCGATTAGCTACATGTGATCATGTAGCTGATCGGTGAAATATATATATATATATTGTTGTATTTTGACCGGATTCGTCTGTATTTATGATTAAAAGATCTCACCATGATTATGTACCTGTGAACGCCGTCTTCCTTCCCCACAAACAACAGGAATTCTGAAATTTAGACCGTAAATTCAACCCTTTGTCGTCCAGATTTAGATACCAACAGTCGAACTTCGCGAAAGATTTTTTTTTTTCGCTAGCCATTTAACAGCCATTACTTTAAAATCTGAAATTAATGGCCTTTACGGTGCTTTACAGCAATTGTTTATTGTGTCTCATGCCTAACCTAACCTAACCTAACCTAACCTAACTTAACCTAATCTTTGCGGTGCTTTACAGCAATTGTTTATTGTGTCTCGTGCCTAACCTAACCTAAACTTTTCCTTTAGCTAAATATTGTGTTTTTATGTGTGATAACTGTTTTGTGCGGGGAACTCGGATATTTAATTTCGGCTAAGACACACGGTACCATTTCAATTAATTTTCTCATAACCTGAATACGGAGGCAGTAGGATCCTCGGAAGTGTTGGTATCTATATACCAGACTGCATCGTAACATACAGCTTGATATTCACCACCGTGAGTACTTGAATTCACAACGAGCTGTGTATGGCAGCACAGTAACCAGACCAGAGACAGACAGAAAAAAAAAGAAAACAATTTTTTTTATCACAGATGCACCAAAAATTACTGAAAATTCAGGGTGAAGTTTCCCATACACTTTATCTCGTACCTCCCCCTACCCCCTGCGCCTTTCTTATCTGTTGTTTTCCATCCATTTTATTTGTTCAGAACGTAAACAATGTATCTGCCTAAGCCATTTGACGCAGACACTGAGAACAACTCCATCCTTTGTGAGGGCATACAATACACACAGGCGTAGGATCGGCCATCGGATTTATGCCGCATAGAGGAACGAACTTTTACCGACATTACATCTATTCGATCATGCCTCGACACCCCGTCCATTGCAACATTTGAGCTTCTCACCGCTGTGTTGCAATATGACGCTGTGTTGTTGGCTATATACTCTCCGACGTTTCGAAAGTTTGTAGTTCCTTCATTTTCAGGCCGAGGAGCCTGTGCACCTATCCCAGCCAATACACGTAGGCCTGGCTCACTGTTGGATCGCCACCCACGCTTTAGTTTAGCCACCCTCATCACCTTCTCCTTCATGACAAACACTTTGTACCCGCTTCGGGTAATCTTGGACCGCTTGACCCTGAAAATAAAGGCACTAGATCTTTCGAAACGTCGAGAACTATACACCCAAGAAGAAAGCGTCGCACCTCAGAAGAACCAAATCTCGAACACAGTGAAATGAACACCAGCCACGAAAGGCTAAATATGAGAATACACACATAGTCAAACCACACATCGTCCACTAATATTTTCATACCTCGTGCCAGGTTTGAGATCATGGATAGCTGTCCCGGCCTGGGAGTCTCTCTTTGCAACTTTGAATGTGCTGAAGTCTTCCTTGCCCGTGTCGCTCTGATAAATAGCTCTGAAGATATTCACGTACTTGTCCTCGGGATAGGGAACCCCAGTCCATGACATCTCCACGGACGTGGATTTAATGTGTTGCAGCTCCAGGGTGACGTTAAATTTGTACAGGTCTGCAACATAAATGAATTGAACACTTGCTTCCAAGATTATCCTTGTTGACCGCACTGTAGACCTACTTTCTTCGCACCAAGCACGGAAATAGGAAGCATAAAGCGAGGTAAAATTCATCTGTCTAGACATACCTTGGCTACGGTTTTTTTTTTCGCAGAAAATACTTAATTATTTTCGATTATATTTGGTGCTGGAGATCTGTAGGCACTAGCTGCCTTTTATTCCAGGGAAATAACTCCTTATACGTTCTGAATAGGAGGCTTCAGAGTTGCTGGAATGAAAAAGCCACTTTTTACCTGATGGTGAATTAATTCATTTAGCTGTGGCTGTCTCAAAATATATGTGTGATAAATGGAGAATAATGAATTTAAAAGTGTTTAGTTGGAGAGTCATTGCCTAGTTCATAGTAATCTCCAGACACTTAAGCGGAGGGACTGATGAAAAACATAAAATTCTACTTTCCGAAATTCTAAATGATTGCTTGCCCGATACAATCAGAAGTCTTACCGTTTGAGCCGGCGTGCTGGGCTGAGTGTTGTGAAGACGTAATAATAGTTCCGTTATGAAAAGGATAAATTAAGACGTTCGCTGCCAGCAATTTAAATATCCAGGGGCGTTAAAATGCCAGCCATTTAGAGGGTCCACAGCCCCCTCTTTCATGATTTCGGTAAAAAAAAAACTACACGAAAATTATATGAGATAAAGACTTTAAATTCAGAACATACCTTCAGTAATGTTTCAGCGTATGATATTGTGTGTAGCATCCTTCTGGATGCAGAGGTACACCACACTGAGCACAGAGAAATCTAGTTTCTTTCTTGATATTTTTTTCCGAACACACACTCGACATTTTCATGTTGGCGTTTTATCATTTTTTGTGGGTGGAATATGGACCAGTTTGTGATTCTTTAGTTTTCCATCAAGCCTGCCAGGGGGGGTCATTTTTTGGGGTGCGTTTTGTTGGAGTAGGTGCAGGCGTTCTACTCGAGCCTTGCGACCCGTCAGATGATGAAGGTGATGATACAGCATCTGTTGTGTGTATCAGATTTTCTGTGATATCTGACATGAAATCTAGGAATGATTTGCGGGAATTGGTATCATTCTTTGAAAAGGTAACATAACTGTTGAAAAGGCAACATTGGAGAAAATAGAAAAATACTTTCTTAGGCCACTTGACAGTTTTACGAATGAATGTGTAGTTAGCCAGATAATGGTCCGCTGTATCAACACCGTGCATATGAGTCTTGTAATCTATGACGCATTTAGGCTTCTTCTTTGCCACACCCGTTCGTCTGCTTATTGTTTCAATTACTTCAGCTGTATGGAGTGTTGAAATCATATTTACGAACCTCTTATCTTGGTGTGAGATGAGTAGTACTTCCTGGTTCCTACGAAAAGTGACCTCGCCTTTCTTAACCTTTTGACGCCTAATGTCAACTATAGTGGTCGTACCGCACCGCTAACCTCTAAAGTTGCATTTTATATATTTATTCAACAAATATAGATACTGAAT
>Ga0123352_10001774_pt1 | contig 29233 bp, 25 predicted proteins | sample TergutLab28metaG_FD_89700 | JGI IMG/M metagenome (GOLD analysis project Ga0123352, IMG submission 89700) | Labiotermes labralis P1 segment gut microbial communities from Petit-Saut dam, French Guiana - Lab288 P1 | ecosystem: Host-associated > Arthropoda: Insects > Digestive system > Gut ... | reverse complement strand
TCGCGCGACCAGTGTGTGCAGCAAGACATGTAACAATAGTTGCTTTGTTCTGCGGGAGCAGTCTGCTGCGTAGCTCGAACTGTGTCTGAGCAGCAGAGTACGAAGCTGGACAGTCAGTGAGTATGAATGGTAATGAAGAGTTCAATGGCGAGAATTGTCACTTATACATTTTAGTTTTAAATGCTATTACTCCATGCTCTTGCACAATAAAACTCCAATATATTCTACTTGGGGATTATTGAGAGTGTGCGCGACCTTCACAACTCCCCGCCTTAACCAGAGTTATGAGCTGCGTCCTCCCTGGGAACAACATCTAAGATACGTTCCTCATCGGGTCCTCAACAGATACAACAGATGAATGGATATTTGGATTCCAAGGTATCACAAACAAGAATATTGAGAGATGATACGAAAGTTTCTCATCGCTATTAAACCTCAGATGTCCAACTACAATACACAAAACAAGTATACACAGTATATACAAACTTCCATTTACACAGCTGTCCTTACAGAAGCTATAGCTCTGCCAGCTTCTACACACATCAGATTATCAACAACACCATAAACTAAACAAAAATACATTTTATGTTACAGAAACATAAACATTGTCATATCAAACTAAATGAAGTTCAAAAGCTATACTCATGGAATTTAAACACAGTGGCTCAGGCAGGGCACTGACTTAAACTCATTCATTAGAATTTAAATCTGTTTATATGATTGGAAAGATTTTTATAAAGTAGTGGTATCACTGCTAGTACACTTGACATGAAACTGGAAAACAGGCCTACAGAAATAACACGCCTGCTCAGTAAGGAACAACAACATAAATTAACTGCAAACATCATATTTTTTTTCCAGCAGAACTGTGTTTTCAGAAAATCTAGTAGCTATGTACATGAACAAAATGAAACTAAATTTAATAAACCACTCTTATGTATTACGTCACACAATACAGTTCTGGGACTCAGGTTGTAAGAACAGACACACATGAAAAAAGAGGAAAGTTGATTTATTTCCTTCAGAATAATCTCCCTGGAATAAAACACACTCTTTACATCTTTTAGGACCTGCGGAGAAAAGAAACTGACATGCCCAAAGGAACTTATTTCATTCAATGGCTACATTCTTTCTTGGCTTTGACACTGTAATAGCTTCTTTCAGGGTGATTTTCACTTTAGGGAATAGATAACAAAAGGTAAAATGTAAGTATACAAATAATGAGGAAGTAAAAGGAGCTAATCACAATGTACTTACAACAAATGGTGCAGTCCACTTCTAGGAGTTAGGCACCTATAAGACAACTACTGGAACCCTCACAGTAGGATGACAGTGCATATGACAGCACAGCAGACAAGCAGCTTACCATGAAATCCATACAATGATGAAAGTATGGTATTCCACATACACAAAAAAAAGTCCAACCTTCACAGATATGATAAAAAGGAAAGTATGTTGAAAATTCCACACAGTCTCTAGCTGACCAAAAATCCAAGACCTCTGGTACAGTACTCCTTCACCACCAGGTCTGCCAAAGATAAAAATACATGTTTCTGCGAACTCATTGTAACTACAGGAATTTCTACGCCAGCTAGCTGGTAATTTAGCAATTTTATTTCACCTACTGAGATTATTTAGTACAAAATGAAATGACAGGATGATCATGGTGAACTGGAAATAAAATAAGATGAAGTAATCAAGATGCATGTCAAGATAATGTATGGGAATTTACCTGCAAGGACAGCACACAAACATGACACACCTCAGTTGCATTGGCCAGTGCACCAATCAGGCTACGATGAATTCCTAGTTCCACGCACTCTCAATCTTCAGAATACAATGTAGCAAGTACTATGCTGCCAGTTTCAACCAATGGAGAGCAAGGAGAATGTATAGGCCCCCCCATCTGGTCCACGCATCGTTCTGAAGAATAAAATGTTCTGCTTCTGGTAAAATATGAATACCAGCTGTCCAGGTGCTGCCAAGACCTAGATATGACATCTTCCATTCACATGTGCCATCAGCAGCACTGAAGGGCCCAAAGAGAACTTCTGAATTTCTTACAAGGATGCATGAAGAAACACACCACTTATTCAGCTTGGATATCCAACATGAAAATACTTTGTTACAAAACAACACAAGAGAATTACGCATCTGAAACTGTTAGCCACAACAATATTCACCCTGATGAAGTCCACTGCAACTGTGCTGGCATATATCTCTACCATAACCATGGGGGTAACTAAAAGTTATTTTATTTTCACCTCATCAGAAAGGTACACACAATACACAGTAACATTTCCATCACAATGATGTTTGGATTCCTTTACCGCTTCTCTCTCGACTTCATAATATCTTTACTTGCTTCTCTTCTCCTCTTATTTATAGGATTTCTTGGGTCATAGATTTCAAACCAATCATCAGTTTTGGTACTTGCATCTTTGGCAAGTACAGGTGTATTGGATTCAAACTTCAACTGGTGGGTAAGCCTAGAAGACACAATTATAAGAAAGGCATTACTTTCAGACAGCAGAACATAAAACTCCACTGAACACACTCCCTCTTGAGATAGTAACAAGTCCTTGGCTGCTGAAGGAATTCCCTTCATGAAATGGAACTTCAAGGTTCATTATTGTGTCTACAATATCCTACAACTAGTCCCTATCCTACGCCACGTAAATCCAATCCTTTCTTTCCCATCCCATTGCTTTAAAATCCAAGTTAATATTATCCTCATATCTACACCTATATATTCCAAGTTGTCTCTTTTCTTAAGGTTTTCCAAACAAAACCCTGCAGGCATTTCTCTTCTCCATGTGTACAACAGGCACAGCCCATCTCATCCTCGATTTGATCGCCCTAAACTCCTGGTGACAAGTACATATCAGAAAGCCCTCACAATGCAATTTTCTCCAGCATCCTACTACTTCCCACCTTGTTGGTCCAAATATCGTCTTCAGCACTCTGTTCTCAGACACCCTCATTTGTTATTCTTCCAATGCAAAGAACAAGTCTCCCACCCATATAAAATAAACACATTAAAAATAGCACTAAAACGTACAATGGGGTAGTCTCCACCTGTGTCTTATCTATATCCTGTACAGCAGAACACATCCAATAGGTGGAAAGTTACTGGAAAAACCCACAGCATCTGAACATATGACCCAGAAATATGAACAGATTCTGCTTATAAAGCCAAAAACTTGTAAGTTGCTCAGTGAGAGCTCCAGACCGTTTGGAGGGCGATCAAACACCCTCCAGTACATGTAAGTACATCAGGTACCAAAAATACAGGCCACGTGGGAACATGCCTTGTCATGCAACATAACAACACCCTCTGTGAACATGCTTGGGTCATTCCTCTTGATGGCAGTAGCAATAAGGTCTCAGAAGGGTTCCACAACACCACCACATGTTGCTGGTGACGTGAGGGCCCCTGAATGCTAAAGCACAAAAGAGTTGTAGATTTTGTTCAGACAGAGATGTGAAGGTCCTGACAATGAACCAGGTTCAGCATCACCTCAGGGAGTTCTGGGAGTGGAAATCCACTGGCTCATATGAGGTTTGTTCAAATAGTATCCGGATTGGAAATTTAGTGGTTGTTCACTGTGTGGGATATGTTTGCGACCAGTCTTGACATGTTCATACATGTCTTAGCAACACATGACACAAGTTGCAAGTGGCTGTGTTTGCTCAGTTGGCTGTAGTAGGTCGCGGAAGTAACACGTGCGTTTATGTCATAGCGATTTTTATGATGTGTGAAAGTACCGAACAACGCATTTGCATCAAGTTTTGTTTTAAAATCAGAAAAGCTGCAATGGAAATGTATCAATTATTGCAGCAAGCATATGGTGAAGATGCAATGGGTCGTACACAAGTGTTTGACTGGTTCCGTCTATTTAAAGAGGATAGAACCTCCGTTGAAAGCGACCCCTGCTCAGGACGACCGTCAACATCGAGAAACGAAATGATTGCTAAAGTTAGAACAATCATTCACAATAACAGGAGACTGACAGTACAAGAGATAGCGGATGACTGTGGGATCTCCGTTGGCTAATGCGATGCAATTTTAACTGACGATCTGCACATGAAACGTGTGTGCACGAAGTTTGTGCCGTGTTTACTAACAGATGACCAATGTGAGCAAAGTCAGACAATAGCCCGTGATTTGTTTAAGCGTTCATGTGAAGACGTGCAGTTTCTTAAGAATAGTGTCACAGGTGACAAGTCCTGGGTCTACGGGTATGACCCGGACACAAAACAGCAATCGTCATAGTGGAAGGGTCCCACGTCTCTGTGACCAAAGAAGGGGCACCAGGTGCGAAGCAAAACAAAGGTCATGTTACTGGCGTTTTTTGATTCTGAAGGTATTGTACACCATGAGTACGCTCCCGACAGGCAAACAATTAATAAGGAATTCTACGTGGAGGTCTTGCGACATTTGCATGAATCAGTTCGCCAAAAATGACCAGAAAAATGGCAGGATGGTTACTGGATCCTGCACCTTGACAATGCGCCCGCACACACTTCACATCTGGTGCAGCAATTTTTGGCCAAACACGGCACCGCTCAGTTGCAGCAGCCGCCATACTCACCAGATCTCGCACCATGTAACTTTTTCCTATTCCCAATGCTTACGAAAGTTCTGAAAGGACACCGATTTGAGGCAATGGAGGACATCAAACGAAATTCGATGAAGACACTATTAGACATCCCAAAAGAGGAGTTCGCAAAATGTTTCCAACAGCGGCAGAAATGTAGGACAAAGTGTGTAGCTGCGGAAGGGAAGTATGTTGAAGACAATTAGGGTTAAAACCCCGTAAGACTCATCTACTTAACGTACTGTGGTCAGTCTGGATAAATTTTGAACAAACCTCGTATAGCAATGGCATGTATACCTCAGTGGCCATGAGAACTGATTTTAATGGCCTCTACTCTTAGCAAGTGGTTTTCACTTGCGAAGTTCTGGTAAAATTCTTCTTTCTGAGTAAAAAAAGGCTCACCAGTCTTCATCATCATCATTTTCATTCCTATTGTCCAGAGTGGGGAAAGACTGTTCTTCTTCTTCATATGACTTTTCACTGGATTTCTCTTTTGCAGATGACAGCTTCTTTTGGAATTTTGCCAACATTGCCATAGTAAAATCCTCTCTTGAAGAACCTGAGAACACATCAGTTCAAATACTGTAGTTGATCATAACCATTCAATTGCATTGAACTTCACTGTATATATCAAATAATGCAAGACATCACGATGAAGAAGTTTGATACTTGTAACACTTACTTTCCTTTTAAGCTTCAATCTACATCATGAAGTTAACAACATTAATAACTACAGAATTTCCGTGCACAGCTTAATTATGGCAAGGCAATATTTATCACATTGCAGCACCAATATACATATCATAACCTGTGTAATGTAAATGTTAATGATTGGCAAAATAAAAAGTATTAATGCACATGCAAGAAATTTTAGGAATGCACCAATCTGTATATCAAGATATTACTGTATTAACAAAAGCAAATATAATTTCCTGTTACCTTTCTCAGGTATCTGACCCTTCAGCTGTTTATACTTCCTTTGTTCCTGTTTGTATGCCTCAATGGCCTCATTCTTCGGTACTTCATTATTTTGTTCACCCTCTCCCTCTTGTTTTCTTTCCGCCCTTTTCTTCTCGTCACTTTTTAATTCCCGTTTCAAGTCCCGTATTTCTTTGCGAATATCATCCCTGCCAAGAAAAATGTAACCACATCTCAATGAACAAATCAAATTAAACCTGAGAGGCATAAACAGGATGCAGTAGACATAGTAAGGCATTTTAAAATTTTAATTATGTGCTTCTCTGTTAGGGTATCATTGTGTAAAGGTGTTTGAACTAAAACAGAGACCTTTAAAGTTAGTCAACATGGAGCATTGAAAGCTGGTCAGCCATCCTCAGCTTACACCTAAGAACACTGCCCGAATGTTGGCATCCACCGGCCGCAGTCCAAGGCGATCTGCATGTAAACACACTCAAGCATTTACGTGCATGTCTAACAGCAGTGTACGGCGCATCCTGCATAGTGACCTGAATCTTCACCCATACAATTTGCAAATTATGCATTCTTTAAGAGATCGGGACAAAGAGGTATGCTTGCAATTCTGTCATCAGTTTCAGGGAATAGTGTATGAAGATCGAGACCTGCCAAACAACCTTCTGATAATCAATGAGGCACATTTTCATTTGCATGACACAGTTAATAAGCAGAACTTACTATAACAGTCGGCTGCAAATCCTAACGAACTTCATCAATGTCCCTTTATGACCCAAAAGTTATGTCTGGTGTGCTGTTTGGTCCGGGGGAGTCACTGGACCCTACTTCTTTGAGGATGAACACAGACCAGCCATCACAGCACATTGCAACATTACACAAAGGTGATCAATGAATTTATAGCCCCAAAGCTTCCACAAAACCATGGCTTGTGGTTTCAACAAGATGGTGCTATGGCCCACATGGAAGTGATTGGCATGGCTGCACTTCACCATTTGTTTCTGCAGCAGGTGATTTCTCTTTTCGGTGATGTCTCATGGCCTCCTCCTTTGCTGGACCTAACAGCACCCGACTTTTTTATGTAGGGTCATTTGAAAAGTAAAGTGTACTGTAGTTGCCCTATAGACTTAAATGCACTCAAACAAACAACACAAGATAAAATTGCCAATATTTCAGAAGAAATATTTTGTGAAGTTATGCGCAGTTTCACAACCCATGTGCACCGCTGCATTCAGGAGGGTGGTGGCCACCTAAGGCATCGTACATAAAAGGTAAAACAAAGTAAAAGAATTTAAGCACAGTAGTAAATTTTAATGTGCTAAAATTGATATTAATTACTTTCAGTAAAATGTTATGTGTACTTATAATTAGTTCACTATTTCTGCCACGCCCTGATTCTTCTAAATAAATAATCCCCACTTCTCAGAGTAATATATTTATATTTATGGAGGGCTCAACAGGTGACAGCTAAGCTGATCATTCAAACTACAAAATTAAAAATAAATTCTCCATCCTCAAGTCCTCAAAAGAAAAAGAAAGATCATTATCAACATTCTGATGGTCTACAGATACGTTTTATCTCTGCAAAAATTATGACATTAAAGCATCTATAAAAAATGGTTTTCACACAAAACCACTGAATAACAATGCCATGTCAAGGCTTCCCAAATGATACTTTAATTCTTATCTCCATCTACATGTTGAAACTATTTTACTTCATAAGATTTGCGGTTGTCATGGCAGTGAACATTACAATTAAGTTACCCCAGTATATGATGCTGTGTACTCTAGTCAACAGGCGTGGAGTGGAGGTTAATATTAAAATAGGTCTTAAAGCAATAGGGTGCAGAGCTAATTCACATGACTCATGACAGGTCCAACACTACACTTTCATGAACATGGCAATAAAACTTTGGGTTTGACTTAAGGAAGACATTCTTACCGTGCTGAGTGACTATCAACTGTTCAAGGGAAACACACTCTCATAAAACTATTTATTACTGTCCACAGCCATTACAAGGCAATTACAGATTATATCAGCAATGCATATAACAGTTAAGTTAAATAATTAATGGATTTTAGCCTGCAAATTTTTTATAGTATGAATTAACAGGAGCCAAGTTGAAGAATAAAAGACCAACTTTATGTCATTTGCTATTTTATTTCACTTCTTATGAGCTCAACATGTTTTGGACATTAATGTATCCATCATCAAGAGCTTGTGACTATTCTGTTGAACTACCACATCCATGTTGCAGGCTGAAGCTTCAGCTTCAGCCTGCAACACTGATACCACTCCAACCCAACCACACCAAAACTCCAACACATATCGATCCAAGAACAATACGACCAATGAGGTAATTCAACAGAATAGTCGCAAGCTCCTGATGATGGATATATTAATGTCCGCAACATGTTGAGCACATAAGAAGTGAAATAAAACAGCAAGTGACATCAAATTGGTCTTTTATTCTTCAACTATCACAATGATGCACGGTCCAATAAACGTAAGATTAACAGGAGCCAAGTTCTTTACTCAAGCATATGTTCAACACTTTGGATATAAAACACAAAAACACATTACAATATTTCACTCAGTACACTAATTAATATACTGAGTGAAATATTGTAACGTGTTTTTGTGTTTTATATCCAAAGTGTTGAACATATGCTTGAGTAAAGAACTTGGCTCCTGTTAATCTTATGTTTATTGGACCGTGCATCATTGCGATAGTTGAATAAAAGACCAACTTGATGTCACTTGCTATTTTATTTCATTTCTTATGTGCTCAACATGCCACTCAGTATACTATTTATTACAATAGGGAAACCTAGGCATAGATGGGTAGATAATATTACGAAGGATCTCCAGGAAGTGGGATGTGGGTATATGGACTGGATTGGGCTGGCCCAGGATAGAGACAGATGGCGGATGCTTGTGAGTGTGGTAATGAACCTTCAGGTTCCGTGAAATGCAGGGAATTTCTTGACTGGCTGCAAACCAGTTAGCTGCTCAAGAAGGACTCTGCAACATGGAGTAAGTAAGTATACTAATTATTAAGCAGCAGTGACAGTGTATCTGTTATGGTAACTAAGTTACAGGCTGGATTATCAAGGTTTGAACCCTGGTAGAAGCAAGTTATTTTTCTCTTCTTCAAAATGTCCTGACCAGCTCAGGGGGTTGCAGCCTCATATATGGGGGTACCATGGTTCTTTCCTGAGTGTAATGCAGTCAGAATGTGAATCTAATTGCTTGCCACCACCAAGTGTCAAGGTTACAAATAAGAAGGGCTGTACATCTGCTCTCTAAATAAGCATTCATGGTGTTGACAAGGACAATCTCACCTTCTTTGTTACATTGATTAGTAACCCCATAACTCAGATAAGGAAAAACTAAAATAATATAAAAATATAGTTACGCTTTTCTTCTCATCTCACTGTTGCTTTCACCTCCACCTGAATCCTCTTCTTCATTTTTACCTCCCTTTGGTCTCTTGGAACCAGGTGGCTGTAAGAGTGAACTTCCCCTACCACTTTGCAGTTTCTTCTTTACTTTGTTAGCTTCATCACTGTAAAACAGGAACCGCATTGAGATAAAATAAACTTAGATAACAATAAGACACTAATATAATAAAAATTTAAATAAAATAATGAATTTTGGAAAATACATACCATTGTTTAAGCTGAAGGCATAACACAAAAAAAATTATCAATGACCTATCATTTCCCATTAGTTTTTCTTATTTTGCAAGGAAAGATAGGTTTATATCACCAAATCTGCATGAATGTCCACAAAAATAACCTTTGAATTAAAGAACAGATTTTCATATCTGGTATGATCATGTCATACACTACTCTTCACACTCCATACAAGGCAGAAAATGTCACAAAGCAACTACCAAAACCTGGTGCAAGGAGTTGGTTAGTTAACTAGGCCTACCTCTCTCTATCACAGATATTGAATCCTGTATCAACAGCTTCATCTTCACTAAGGGCTGAGTCACTGTCACTTGAATGTAATGTCCGTTTATGACTTCCCTTGGTGTTCTCTGCTGTTTCAACAGCTGGCACTGCACTCAAGTGAGGATCATTCAGAATGTCATGTGTTGATTTGCTGCGCCCAGAGTACCTCCTGTTTGCTTCACTGCTTTCCTCCTCATCTTCCTCTGCTTCTTCACCAAAAGATAATAACTTGAAATTTCTATGAGGAAAAAATGTATAGATTTGTGTTCTGCTAGTTCCACCAGATACGGCATAATACAATACAGCACATCACCAAGCTGTACTTTTGCTCTTCTGTTTAAATAACAACATCAAATATAAAGGTTATATACCATATTTACCCAGGTAAAAAATGTGAATTTCTTCCTACTTCTTTTGTCTAAAAATGGTAGGAAACAAGGCAAAACAATTCACTGAGACAAACACTCACAATCCCAGTGGTACAATATTTTCATCTATGTAGTTTTGGCTGTGTAGGTATTCAAAACACAATCATGTGTTGGTTTATCTATTACTCACAATTACACAGTGTCAGTGGAAAAAATGTAACTCACTATACAACAGAATTAAATGCTTCCCCATAAATTCAAGATCTGTACAATATTTTGGTCACTTTAATAATGCAGAGATGGTGAACTATTGACCCATTCAGCTGGTACCAGATATTCCAGACAGCAACTGAAACCACTTAATTTAACAGTTCACAAAACCATATATTTTTGTGTAAATTAAAATGTGCCACTATCCAGAGAAAGAAAAGTACAACATTATATTCCATTTCTGATGTGGTTTATTACCAAATATTTTCATCTGAGAAATAAAAAAAATGTGACTTAAGCAGCCATCTCACAAATAAAAAGTGTGCTGTTTATGTCCCTTCTTGAACATACACAAGCCAAGAATTACATATGTGTTAAATAGCAGAGGCAGACAGTCTGTTAATTCCACCATTGGGGTGCTGAAGTAACAATGACTGGAAACATTTCCTCTTGATTCTTCACTCACAATAGCAACTTCTACATAAAGAATTCTTGTGCAACAGAATTCCTATATTTTAGACCCAAGAACTGTCACATATAAATTGATTTTATTTGTTTATTTGTTACTGTTACTTTATTATGCTGTAATAAATTACAAGGTCATGAGATACATGAACAGAGAAGACTATAACAGGAATACGTTATGGCCTTTCAACAAACACTCATTCATTTTCTGGAGTAACTGATGACAATCAAAAGAATCCTTTGGCACAATACCCAGCTCCCTGCTAAGTACGTCCCAGTGGTTAAGTCAGATGCATTGCCTCCATTCTAATCCACTTTTGCTGCTACGCAAAATGTATAACTGGCATTACTCTACATCACTTAATAAAAACTTTCTTCAACTTGATCAACAGAACATAAACCTCCCTTTATGCAGAGTTAACAGAAATTTAATAGAATCTTACTTGACTCCAGTCTTCTTTTCCTTTTTGCTTTTTCCCACTTTGTCTTCCCTTGTATCAAGACGTGTCCTTGGTACAATATCAGGAAAAGGATTATATAGAATTTCTGCTTTTATTATCCTCTGTGGATACAGTGGCCTTTCATCCTGTAAAATGAAATGGCAAACATCAAAATACCAAGTGCATTTTACCCCCAAAAAAAGTCATCACAGATCTCCATTAACTAGCCTCAGTGAATTCTAACCTTATTAACAAGTGCATCCTCCAATTTCAACATGTTGAAAACAGTCTCACCAGTGACTTTCCCAAAGATGGTATGCTTGTTTTGCAACTCTGGAGTTGGACCCAATGTGAAGAAAAACTGTGACGCATTGTCATTTGGTCCTGCATTGGCCATGGCCAGGAGACCTCGTCTGTTAAATCGTAAGCGGGAATGGAACTCATCCTAAAACAAGTATGAATAATACTTGCTGTAACATAAATTTATATCGTATTTACTACAAATTTCATCCAGTTTAAGCAACTCAACACAAATCACTTCCTCCACCAACAGCCATTATATGCATAACAGGTCTGTTCTTGAGGGTCTGTTTACTTGAAGTCTTATACTGGTTAAGTTAACTTCTTTAGTTTAAGTCCAGCCAAATGCCAGGTCAGAGGTCATGCATCAAAGGCATTGATCTGGTATGTCCTATGTGCCTTCATGGTGTACACAGGGATAAGTTCCCCTTTCACTTCCTTATCCCTACTCACACACCAAAATGGTCTCACAACAGATTGTCATTATGAGCAGTCTGCAACACAGAGGTGAAAGGCTGAAGGTACAGCAGAGTGGGGCAAAGATACAACCAAGGTCATGAGTCAAGTAATACAGGGAGATCACTATTTCAGAGGTAACATACACCTTAACTACAACTACGTACTAGATGACTGGCTCTACCCCAGGCTTAGAGCAAGGAGAAAAAAAAAAAGAGTACTGAACAGTTATGAAACGATGACTGGCATGGAAAAACAAAGGTTACAAGTGAAATTTGCATTTGTGCACCTCTATCCCACCTACAATGAAATTTAGAATTTGTGTTACAAGGGTAGATGTTGGTATTAGTTGAGAACTGTGGTCTTCTGGGTTATTACACAGCAAGTAGTGGTAATGACAATTACTTGCTGCATAATAACCCAGAAGGGCACAGTTCTCATCTACTTCACAGCAGAAGCCTAAAAAGACATTGGTAATAGTTTGTAATTAATACTGTTTCACTAAAACCTTGAATGGATGTCCGTAGATTGACTCTCCTCCTGTGCCAATGCCAGTTGGGTCTCCACCTTGAATGATGAAACCTTTCACAACTCTGTGGAATATTGTGTCATTGTAGTAACCCTCCATGCATAACTGCACAAAATTTCGGCATGCTTTTGGTGTTTCTTTCGACCATAATTCTAAGTCTATATCACCAACTGTAGTCTTCAGCAACACCTGTAAACAATAAATCATTTTATTTCTTTGTAAATTTAATTGTGCTCTCTTAAACGTATAGCATCCGCTTCACAGCAAGAACTTTACAATGGTGGTGGATTTTTTCATCTGTGTATGTCAGTGTCAAATGTCACACGGTGAAGGGATGATTGTGTCAGAAAATGAGCGTGTCCTGGTTTACGGCATTTCCCAGAATTTACAGGGATGGACGGAGAAAAACTTCAATACTGGAGTTTCAGAGTCTGGAACTGAACCAAACAGTTCCAAAATATGAAGCAGGATTGCCAGATACCCAACAATAACATTTCCTACAATGAATCAACACTGTATGTGTGTGTCACCGTTCCCGGAGAAAAGGGCATACTGTGTACTGTGAAAGAAACATTTCGTATTGTATCATGACTGAAAAAGCATGTCCTAATTCTTATTATTACGCACATAACCTAGAACAACTATTCCACGGATATACAACTAACGCATACGCACCTTCCCATTAGTTGGGGGTTCTTGAATATATATGTTGCTCATTGTTTATTATTTAAATTACGAACAGCTAATGCATATGTTCCCAACTAGCTAGTAACGTACACCTCACACTAGACAATTGCTTTCCCAAACATACACTTCTCGATTACTGCACGCGCCACATTCATTCCCCTCTTCTCTATCATGGATACGAACTATTCTTTGTCGTATTGAGCTCTAATCCGTGATGGGTCGAATGACAAATCATTCTAGTGTAACTTAAGTATTCCTCTTTTTCACACCCCTATTTAAACAATAATACTATGTAAGAGGTAAATTTGGCCCTGCTGACGCTATTAAGTCATACTGGGGGAGCAGAGGTATAGCTCCACTCATTCTTGACTTCGGCTCTATATGGAAGTGTGCGGACAGCTTCACGCCCCGGCCGTTTTACCCTCGAGAAGGAATCTCGCTACCCATTAAATAGGAGGTTGGGTAGGCCCCCAAAACCTTTGTGAAAGTTGTGCAGGAGAAAAAATTCCAGTTCAGTCCAGCCCGTGTCCTAGTCATTTTACAAAGTACGCAATCCCGGATTCAAATTGTCATCCTCTCTTAAACATATGTGTGTGAACATATTTTAAATATGCATGTGAGAACTAACTCCACAATAAACATTTTACTCTTCCTTAATTTTCCCGCATACTATTTGAATCAGCGAGTCACACCAACGTGCAAAGAGAAATGCACGTACTTACCCGTGGTTAACCTGAATGTGTGAATGTGCAAAGATTCGTCGAGAAAGCAAGGTTGAGGTGTAGGGTACAGAATAACGTATAACAGACAAATACGGTGACACGCGTTTGTACTCGTAAATCTTTTTCGGTAGTATGGCCGATAGAGATGAATTGTTATCTCGGTTTACAGATGTGACGGGGATAGATGCAGAGAGAGCAAAATTCTACCTTGAATCAGCAGCATGGCAGTTGGAGGTGAGGCAGTACATAATGCAAGTCGTAAATGACAAACAAAATGTAATGCAGTGAAACCTGCCTATAACGGAACTGCAAGGGGCCAAATTTTTACGTTGTGTGCAGGTACCGTTTCATACAGGTACTTGATATTAAATTAAAGACCTTTTACAGTCAGGTACCCATACATTTCATCGTCTTGTGTAAAAGGTTTACATTGCTATTCCCAGTAATTAAGTTATTAAGTAGTGCGGAATTATTTTGGGTTAGTGAAAATTCTGAAAACCCGAGCTTTGGAGTTTTAGTTTGTAGTGCACCAAAGTAATTCTGTTTCGTCAGCGTTTGTTGCGCCCACTGTTTTCTGCAGCCAGGCACCTGCATATTTCTTTCTGTTGATAGTACCCTTGATCACATAGCAGTTAGCATTTTAGCTACAGTCAATCATATATTGAGTTTATTTATGTATTTATTGGAGGATTGCAACTGCAAGTTTTGACTTCTTAGCATCACAAACACCAGTTCCCCCATGATAATAACTTTACTTATGTGTAGGATTTTTACATAACACATGGTATGAATACAAGAACCTAACCTAATTAAAATCACAATGCTGAATGTAATGGAAATTCTTTGACATGTATTATGCCTTGGTGTCATTATTGAGCTTTTGACATTTGACAGTTCTTGTAAGTATTCACACAACATTACATTGAAGTTAGTACCAATCTTTCTGTTCTCATGTTTGCATAATCTTGCACATATTTAACTGGTTCTACTGATTTCTGTTGAGTATTTTGGAAAGAATGTTCAGTTATACTGAGTTTACAACTTAGAGCTAGGTTGGCAAAATTTACCTTAAGAGATTCTCCTCTCCTGCTTATTTTTGTAGGTTGCATTAGCTAGCTTTTATGAAAATGATGGTGAAGATAATGCAGTTGAGGAAGAAGAGGCAGAATCACATGTTGAACTTCCAGTACAACCACTTGCATCTCATCCAAAAGTACAGCCACAACCTAAGTCTGGAGGCGTGTACTCTGCAAGGTATATTACGATCAGTATTTACTAATTAGTGCAGTCAGTATAGTGAGTGGCTGTGGACTGTGTAGCCAAGGTTCAGTTCCTGGTAGCAGCAAGCATTTTTCTGTATGGCTTCTGCCCAGTGGGTCTGCAGGATAAGGTGGGTAGAGCAAGAAGCTAACTACATTCCTCTAGTTCTGAGTTTAGTACATGGAACTTTTAGCCCCATGCTCCCATACAACTTAATGGCATGGTGTGGAAGCACAAGGATGGCAATGTCTGTACTGGCTTCTCACCCAGTTGACTTTTCAGCTGTACCCAAGTGTACCTACTGTCTAAAGAGTCGGTGTGCCACGTACACTGCCAGAGCAGTGCCACGAATAATTTCACTTGTACATGCCTCACATATTTACAGTTACAGTATTAAGACTGTTTCCTACTATACTTTTATATGAAATTTGCATACACTGAACTACAGACCAACATTGATTTCTTCATTTTCTAATGAATGATTGTTGAGTTGTTAAGCTAGAACAGTATCACCCACTTCTACAACTTCACAGAACTGTATTTTTTATGTGTAATAATGGTGATTTACACCAGGTTTGGTACACTGGCCAGTCTGAATAAAAATGAGGGGAGCTCTGATGAGGAAGAAGGCCAAGCATTCTATGCAGGAGGTTCAGAACATAGTGGACAACAAGTCCTTGGCCCAGGGAAAAAGAAGAAGGATATAGTAGCTGAGATGTTCAGTTCTGTGCAAGAGTAAGTTGTGACAGAAGCAGGTAAATTATTTAGATACTCGTAAAGTTTACAAAAAAATTTACCATGCTACTTGTTTAACACGAAAAAAATTATTGGCCTGTCACTTAGTCCATTGTCTTTGCTTCTAATAATCATTTGGGTAGGGTACCAATTCACAGTGGTAAAAATCACCACTATTTCAGACGAACTTGCTGTTCGCTCTTTCACTGGCAAAGTAGCACTGAAGAAGGAGGCTATGAGTTCTCTGAAAACATCCTTAAATTCTATTTCCACACACTGTGATACTCAAGAAGCCTCTCCAGTGAATATGGACAACTCTAAAATGCAGTTGTCATGCACTCCATGTCGTTTTTTTAATTACTGTGTTTAACACCAAGATTGCAGGTATGAAAAAAGTGACTGGAATAGCGAGATTTAATCAGTGGTTGAATGTAGAAGACAGCTGAACTGAGCAGTGTAGAGAGATTGACTCTGACCAAAGATTTAAGCATTCAAAATTTGTGTCAAAATGGTAGCAAAGTAGCTGAATAGTAAAAAAGTTTGCTTAGGCTGTAACTCCATTGTTTTGTTGTTTTCCATTTTTAAAAAAATGGTTAAATTAATTGTCAGACCTTAGTACAAAATAGAGCTGGGAAGCACTGAACAGTAATCTGTACTATGTTTCAGTTTTCTTTTTCTAAGGCTGTATTACAGAGTAATATGGAAATGAGAAATTTTGTTGTCCGTTAATAAGATGAATGCTTTATCCAGACAGGGTGCTGAGGTGGTGGATCCTCGAAATCCCCGTGTAGCTAAACACAACAGTTTCAGTGGGACTGGGTATCGATTGGGTCAGTCTAGTAGTGATAGTGAAGGTATGTTTTATTTCATGTTAATTTTTTGCAAAAATGCAGTGTAACCTCAGTATAACAAGAATTTATAAAAATTTCTCAGTCTGATAATCTTATAATATCCAGAAATGTTTGAAATACTAATCTTCAAGTCACAGTGCATTTCTGAGATTTAAAAACTTAAAACGGTATGGCGTTATCTCACTGTAATACACTATAACCCCAGTGAGCATTTGGCACGGGACAGAGATGAGTTGCTAGCCTCATGCTTCAGCTGCATTACTGCTCAAGTAAGATTTCACTAAAATTATTAGTTTAACACATCATCTGCAGTGGAAAAATATAAATATTTCAATATGTAGTTATCCCATATTCAAATTAAATAATGGTCCATCGTTAACATCATATACATACAAGAAAAATGTGAGAAGACTGTGCCAGAATTTCTGTTTTTTCCAACAAATGGACTTATGGCACTATGAGAAGATTATGTAATCCAGTGAGATGGGAATGCAACTTCCTACTTTGTGGTAAATCCATGTGACTGCAAAACATACTGATTTAATCACGTCCCAGTTTTTATATTTAAAAAAAATGCCATGAAGTATTAATTACAGATGTCAGTATGATATTTGAGTGTTCATCTTGTGCTAAGAATTGTCTTTATTTTTTGTAATTCTTCAGTGATTGGATCTCCCTCCAGTTCAAGGCAAGACTCTCACACAGAAGTGACTCTAAAGCTTTGGAAGGAAGGTTTTAGTATCAATGATGGAGCAGTGAGGGAATATGCAGATCCAGCCAATAGTGAATTCCTAGAATCTGTTCGCAGAGGGTGAGTACAATTCATTTAAGACTATAACGAGTGTGTAACAAGGAGAAAAGCCTTCCCAGTAATTGTAACAAGCAGCATAAATGGCCCTTTTCAGGTGTATACATCCATGAGTTATTCATTCCTTGCCACCCGCACAACTTCTTTACTGTACAAACCCATTATGTCTCAAGTCTGTAACGTCATTTCTGTACCTCGCACCCAACTATTCATCCGTGTCCCTCTGATAGTAAGATGTTAAGTTAAAACACGGTGAGATATACATGCTAGGGGTAACAACAGTAACCAGAAGAAGACAAGCAAGATGTTTATAGGTAACTTCTGTGATTATTAAAAGAAAGCTTAAAAACACATCATTGTCAGAAATACAATCAATACAAGGACTACGTGGGAATTACCACCACCATCCCACCCATGGGTTCCAAACATATTGAATAGCTGCATCATTCTGTGATTTCATGGTAGAAAAATAGACCACCAAAAATTTAATCTGAGTGGTGCAAAATTGGTTGGAAATGAGTCCACCTGAAGATGATTATCAAATCCATGGGTCAGTCACATTGCCCACCCTGAAGCTTAACTTGCTGACCACCAGGCAACTGCATAATTGAACTTGCACTGTTGTGTATACTTGATGAACAACAGACGTTCCAAATTGATGTGTACAAAGTAAAAAGTGCTATATGTCTGGATAAACTGTATGAACAGAATGTTTTGTTTTAAGAAATCTGAACCTTTTCAGAAACAGCAAAATCTGTAGTAGTATTTACACTGTAGAATTTGGAGGTGTATTGTCTTTTGAGTTCCATTGAACAAAAATATTTTGAGCAGGAAGAGTTCCATCGATATAAACATATTTTCAATATTAATACCATGACTACTTAAAATCTTCCAGTTAAATTTTGGCAGACAATGCTGTGTTGCAGAAGATTTACAGTCCCTGTTCCCATATGATGAAGATTATTTACTTTTTCTGATTGTCTTCACAGTAGAGTCCATCTGCTGTGACTTCAGCCAACCAAAACCTTTGAAATTTCAGTTCAGTCATGTAAACTGGCTTTTTGCTTGCATAATGAGTTGATATATTTGTAATATATAGAAAACCACAAAGTGCATTTGTTGATTTTCTGTACATTACAATTTAATGCACAGATATGGTACATATTAAATTTAGTTGCTGTATTTATTGTGGCAGGGAAGTTCCGGCAGAACTGATAAGAGAAGCAAGAGGCAGTGAAGTGCATCTCAACATGGAAGATCACAGACATGAAGAGCATGTTCCTCTTAAATCTAAAGTAAAGGCATTCTCAGGGAAAGGACATGTGCTTGGAAGGTATGACATTAGTTAACTGTTACGCTTCAGCACAGATGTGTGTCGGCCTTACAGTTTGAATTATTTTTGTCTCTGTATTGATGTTCACAAGTACACCCCAACCAAGAATCCTTCTGTCCCTGAAACTGACACCCAATATAAGACAACCCTACGTACAAAATGACTCCCCTTCACAGCCTTCAGTTGTCAGAATAATACCAATGCAGAGCATATCTAATTTTGTACACAATTTTAAGGTGACTCCAGTTTTTAGGTAATGAAATAAGAACAAATTCCATTATTAATCACTGGTAAACATGGTGTATTCTGGAAGGATTCTTAAACATTTTCACTCAGTAGATATTCTGTATGTGTTACAGACACCATGATGCAAGCAGCATGTTTATGAAAATGGATGGTAGATCCAAATACATATTTATATGATATAAACATAAAAGGTAAAGTGTTCCCATTACAGGCCCAGTGTGGCCCAGAGGGTGGGTAGAGGTATAGCTCTATCTTCCATGACCACGGCACTAGAAGGGGGTGAGTAGTCAGCAGCACGCCCCGGCCGCACTTTATCCCCAGGAAAGACCCAGTACCCATTGTACAGGAGGCTGGGTGGGCCCCAGGGCTGGTCTGGACGGGCAGAAAATCTCGTCCCCACCAGGATTTGATCCAGACCATCCAGCCCATAGTCAGTCGCTATACCAACTGAGCTGCCTGGCCCACATTTATATGATATACTGGGGCCAAAATGTGAAGTAGTTCATATAGTTCCCAAAAGACTACAGAAACCTGATGATAGATTTACATATACCCTGCATAAGTATTCATTCCATTGAAATAAGATGTGCTGAATCACTGCAGCAAAGGGCTTATGAGACAAACCAAAACAGAGATCTTTACCCAGTGAAACTGAAGCAACTTAACCACAGGCTTACAAAGGATTGCTAAAGTATGACCTGTCTTGAGTCTGGTAGTGGATCGCATTTGAACAGATTGGTTCTGTCTGTTACAGCCCATCTCCTGCTACCATTGGTATTACAATGCCATTGGATGAAAAAGATAGAACAATAAATGAGGAACAGGCAAAGAATTCAGTATCGGTGGACAGTTCACTTCCTGTTACAACAGTTCAGATACAATTCGCAGATGGCTCCAGGCTAGTTGGACAGTTTAACCATTCACATACAATTGCTGATATTCGCAGATTTATCGTTGTGTATCCTTTATACAAGTTGCATGTGATCAGGATTGTAATTTTGTGGGAGACCAACATACTGGGGAATGTAGAAATTTCAAGATGATGCCTAAATTATCAACTTTATAGAACAATATCTGACACTGATATAGGTTTCAAATATTTTGTTCAATTTATTTTTATTACATGGCAGGAAATTAATATACAAGACCTCTGATAACTGAATGTAGAATTGTCAGACTTTAGGGAGTATATGGGTCGTTCTCTGAGTATATGCCTTCAGACTTCGTGCACACATTCCTAACATGTCATGCCTGAAAACATTATTCTTTGTGTTCAAATGAAGCCAAATCAGATGCGTATGATAATGTTCCAACATAAAGCTAATTAATTTATATTTGAAAAGTTTATCAACAGTATGAAGTCAAAAAATTGTTGGGAGTCTGCTACGTGTTTGGAATGTGATTGCCTTGCAGCAGTTAAGTTACTTGTACAATAAATGAACATCAGGACCAGTCAAACACTGAGAATCACACAGAATGCATTTCAAAAATACATAATTGCAACCTACAAGTAAATTGGAGAACACCTTTCTACTTGTATTTTAGGTTAGAAATTTCTTGTGCATGTAATTTCTAGTAGTAGAGCTGCATATGCTGAGAAATACTGGAAGACACCCCACGCGTTATGTTATCAGCCTTAACTGATGTATAGAGCTCGACCACAATATGAACATCAAACCTTCAGTCTGCTAGCTGCCTTCCCTAGAAAGGAATTAAGTGATAATGCTCAAACACTGGATGAAGCAGGGATCCTAAATGCTGCAGTTCTGCAGCGATTAACATAGACTTGCCTAACACATTAAAATGTTACAAATCTCTCAAATGTACTCCCTGCATAAAGTAAGGTTGGTTTATTTTGCTGTTCCATTGTGCAAGGATATTGATTTTTCTACTAAATATTTTTATTATACAGCTCTTAATCCATTATTACTACTATTAGCATTGCAATAGACAGTATTTATTATTCCATGATACCATTTTAACTGTAATTTCGAATTGTGTGACTGATAGGGAAGTATAATGCACCAATCTGTCAGACACACACATTGATTTAAAACTTCCGATGGTGTTCAAAGGATATAAAGCAACAATTATTTTTCAGCTTGGACTTACAGCAACAAAACACCTCACAGCTTTATTGTAGTTTCATAACATTCTGATTAATATGAAATTATTAAGCTGTTCTTCACACTGGAGAGTTACAAATATTTTTGTCTAGTTGTACTGATCATTTCACCAGCCCCATGACATCAGCCAGAATTTGATATTGCATTATATACCGTATGTATAAAAGCATGTATGGAATGTAAGAAATAAAATATCTTCGTGGTCAGCAAAAGGTGTATTAATTTTAATTTATTAATATGGTTCCAAAAGTTTAGTGGTGGTGGTGGTGGTAGTAGTAGTAGTAGTAGTAGTAGCAGCAGCGACAGCTTATTTGTTCCCTTCCATCCCACGTCTTGTGGCTGCATAATGATATAACACCCTATAATCTAAACCATTTCATCAGTTGGGCGCATGTCTTAATCCCAGGGAATCTAAGTGTTCTAAGTAGTGGAACAGTAATTTTATAAATAATTGGACATTATTTATATTTATATTACTTCATGATTGTTAGAGTTTACAGATGTGTTGCATGTATGGATGCGTCTTTGAAAAATGTATGCACTACTGGCCTTGGTATCATGTACACAACTTGTCACCTCCAGGGTAGATAACAGACTACTCGCTTACGTTAAGACTTCAAACTCACACAGTTCAAATCCATCCCCCCTTTAATATTCTTACTCTTCCCAATTGGCTAACTGTTAAATCCCACTGCTCCCTAATAGAATCAACAGTCACAATTTGAAATACTTTATTTCTGTTGGCTCACTTATGTAATGCTGTTCCTGTATCGTACTAGCATAATCTCCGTGTGTCTTACTGGTCTTATCTCTCTATCTCTGTCACCCTCTCTAACCCTCTATCCCTGTAAGCTGCTATACAAATCTGTTACACTCGCAATTTCACCCAAACTAAATTACTAATTAAAACAAATCCATCAAATCTATCAACTATAAAATTTCAACACCTCATAAAACTTAAACTATAACAGTTACAACACAAAGCAGTTTTTGTCCACTGCTGTTTCAGCCCCTATGCAACCACATGCAGTTGAATGCATGGGGTGATCTAATTAATATGTATTTAAATACTGTATCATCAAATGTCACATGCAAGGCAGCAGCACTCCTTCATATTCAGATTCCTATCATGGCCCAAAGACCAGCTATCCTGGAAGGTTGTTGATGGTTTTCCTTTGTCCTTCCAGACAGCTTCTCATATTAAGCAACAACTGCTTCTTTCCACATCGTTCCCAAGTTTTTGTAATGAATTCCTGCATTGATGGTAGTTCAAATATGTATCTTACTTGTAATTATTCAAACTTTAAATGTTACTGCAAATTGTACCTTAGGGGTTTGCAAATTTACAAGTTTGAAGAGAATTACTGAGATTTTGTAAGGGGTCTGTGGTACCAGAAAGATTAAGAGAAAACTAGACAAAGACACAAAAGGGAAGAAAATATTAATTTTTCAGATACACAGAACAGTATGCCAAATACACATTCTAATCAGTACATTAAAACTTAAGGACATGAAATTAAAATTTTTTATTAAATAAAAAACCCTCTACTATTTTGTGTAAACACTTCAGATTTACAGGTCCAAAATCCACATATATTACACAAAACAATTTTTTTTTATGGAATCAGCAGAGAGGTAAATATATAATATTGTTATTCATGTTAGATGCCAACTGAATTATTTTTCCAACAAATTCAAGGGGATGGGTCATTAAGCAAACTGTAACTAAACAACACATATGTAGTCCCAATGTTTCATTAATAACAATCTGCATACATATATGTACGTTCTGTGCAGCCGCTGTTGTTTCACACGCTACAATAAAACATGACCTTTACAAAAGCTGGACCAAAACTACCGGCACCCCAGCATCTTTTAATGTGGAACTACAAATATCAAATTTATTAAAAATCCATTGAATAATTATGTGGATGAAACATATATCGACGGACATGAATGTGCACGCCGGTATGCGCTAATAAACACTTTGTGGAAAGCACGAGTAGAAACATAGGGTGACCACAAAATAATTCAAAATCCATGGTAAGCTGGGCACATTTTGCCTGCTGCCTCAGACTGACAACTTTATGACTGCTTACCTTCAATGCCATAATGTAGCAACCAGCCATTTTTCTTGATCATATAATGTAGGGCCTACTTCATACCAACTCAAACTGCTGAAAATAAACACAACAAAATGTGAATAACAACAATGTTTATTAGCAAATGTAGACTTCATGGTACATGATATATCAAGCACGTAAGAGTTCACATAAAAAACTACTAACTCAACAACACTCAAAATCTGTTGGCAAAGGTAAGTGCAACAAATGTTATATACTTAATAATTCATTGACAACATTAGAAAATTCACTCCATAAGTCTGACATCAAAGGTAAATGTAACAAACTTAACAGTTCATGCATAGCAGTAGAAAATGAATGTGGCATGTTTAATCACATACTATCACTTTTGTTGTGGAATGATAGTTAAGCAACTACACCCATGAAATAATAAAACTTTTCCTCAGAATTCAGGCTCTTCCAAGCTTGCACACCACTTTTCAAAATGTAATTGCATTATATACAATTTATTTTTATGTCTGAACCCTCCGACTTCTCCGAATTACCGCTTATGAATTTCTTTCACTGAAGTGCCAACAGTTTTGAAGAGCTTACACACAGTTTCCCCTTCAAGGCATCAAAATCTGTCCACATGAGTATGTTATTTAATGATGTTCTCAATGGCTACGATTATATAGCATCAGCAACAGACACATGGGTATGCAGCGTACTGATGAGAAAAATGAAGCACTTGAAGAACCTGTCACAGTGCTGCTCAAATGCGTTTCATTTCATCTTGGCTTCTCAATGGCCTTTAAATTAATTTCAGATTACATCCATCCCTCACGTTTCACTTGAATGCATGATGACAAATTGTACTGTTTTTCACTTTAAGGATTTCTTTATTGATTTGATGAATATATGGGTCAGGCAAGCACAGGGGTCAATACACCTGCACTCTTGCTGCTACAAATTTTCACCTCATGGACAGGTTTTGCAAAATAGATAATGTCAACAAAACCAAGGTGTGGATGTACTTCATCTCTGCTACATATACGTGAAAGAGCCTTACTCAAGAACATGGAGTGAAGATGTTTACGAAAAGTGCCAAGGACAATATGTGCAACTAAGAACAGAGAAAATCACATGATGTGGATCTTCATTAACTGTGCTATTCACCTAGTATAATTAGGTTTAGTAAGAGTACAATGATAAGATTGTCAACACATGTGAAAAAAATATCATCAGCAAGTATCAGGAGATACAGGTACAGTACTCATGGATGAATGACATTAAAAATTGATCTTAAGACAAACATGGTGTGCAGGTGTAGACTAAATTCAAGACTCCAAAGGGGCCCAAAGGTGGGATCTTGTTCATATGGTTATAAACTTATGAGTTCCATAAAAGACTAACCAGCTGCATAAGTATGAAATGCACAGAAAGACCCTATACTATGGAGTTAATTATAATTAACAATAATTATTGTTGAATTAATTTTTTCCACTATACATATTTAACCACAAATACTACAGAGGCAAACACCTGCTCTGCAATGCGAGTTATGAGAATGAAAACCTTAATTATTGTCACAACTGAAATTCCAGAAACTGCAAAGGCTCAATCCCAGGCACTACAAATAGAATCAGCATATTTCAACCAGTGGCAACATTATCAGGTAATGTACCATTTTGCAGTTCAGCACATGTTGCTTTCTTTCTAAAAGTGTGTCATATTGCAATAAAAGATATAACTCTAAAGACAATCTCTGAACATGCTGTAACTTCCTATGTTACCAACACAGAGGAGAATGCAACAATGTCAACTTGAAGAAGCATCTCTTCCCTTTGCTGAGACTGTTCATGATGGTCTAACTCAGCATTTGCTGGGACAATTTCCTGGAAGAGGATGTTTAAACCTTAGCTGTCACCAGACTTGTTTACCATAATTCCACCCCTTAAGTACAGGACTGTAGTAGTGTCAAGCTTAAAATGGCAGACAATTTGAAGCAAATGGCTAGAAGATGCTACTGAATTTATGACTTGAGATGTTCTCACTCATGTGGCATTAATGACAGTGATAAATATGACTCACACTGATGTAACATGGGAGTTCTCATGGCAGAGACTACAAAGATACTGTCATTTTGGATGTGATGTCATACAGTCTGGTAAATAAGTACCCATATTACAGAGGAACCTTCTGCCTCCATCTTCAGGGTAGAATATGGAGGCAAAAGATTCCTTTGAAATATTGGTATTTATTTCCCATATTACATGATATCAAAACCCAGAAGACAGCATCTTAAACACAGGCAAATTTTCTCTTTCACTTTGGGTTTTTCATATATTACTTGTCACAAACAGCTAGGCTTCAGAACTATACTGTAACTTTAGAGACCAGGGGTGGCCACAATGCAGCTTATGGTGAATGCATTTAGTCAGGCAGTGAACAATGCTGCTACCATGCGTTTCACCTGATGATGAAAGATGTGGCTATTGCCTACTTTCCCTCCTAATTCGTGGCTCTCAAAGCTCAACCAGCTGGCCACCCCTGTTACAGACTGCAAGCTGTTCTTTAAAGACTGCATGGAGTAATTCTAAATCACTGACACATCACACAATGGTTCAGAGAAAAACCCAATACCTGACAACCATTTAACAGTACAAAAACATGCTGCAAAAATATATTGTAATATTGAATGTTACAAAGATAGTAATTATACTGTAGTCAGCACATCAACAATTACACTGTAATCAACAAATAGCATATAAATAACAATATTAAAATTTATGCCTATACACTATCTGAATCCCTGGGTATGAAATGTTTGAACAAAGAGGTATATTAACAGCATTATAAAGATTGTTACAGGTGCATTATAAAGGCATGTGGCAAATATAAAAGCATATCAAAGTGCAGTACATTGGTATACAAAATGTAATTTTAATAAGGTGAAAATGGAAGCAGTATTATGTTGACCCTGTATATCAACAACCACACCACCCAACTCTACAACCAATTTGAAATGCCAGTCCCATGTACAGGACACATAGTGCTTGAAGGTTGATTAAGGGACTTAAGTGCAGTTTGTATGTACTGAGCAAAACTATTTAATGTATCTGTTCACTACACTATATGTGTTGTATACTTTTTATTACTGTTGGAGAATATTTTGTGCAAACTAACACATGATGGTTGTTAGTCATGTACAGTTGTGAATTACATTCAGTTTTGTTATCTACAGAGTATTTAAATAACCTACGCAGTGCAGCATTGTTTGTATAACTCTTACATCATTATGAAGAAACCATCTGTGCTGTACAATAAAGCATGGTGTTAGTTATGCGCACAGCTGCTCCAACAAAAATGCTTATCTATAGGATCTGAACAGCAAAACTAGGCATGAAATACTGCATTTATCTACAAATACTGAACATTCAGTCAACAGTCACTGACAAGCCATATTTTCTTCATTAACAGTGAATGATAGATACGTCTTCATCTACTTCTGCTCATGACTTCCACAACCTCTTAACAGGTGTGTGTGTGTGTGTGTGTGCGCGTGCATGCACAAATATATGCTCTTTCTGGTGACTGTTCTGCTCATACAGCATTTGAAGCAAAACTCACACAGCATATTTCCCAACAGCACAGGTTTATAATCCTACATATTTGTTAGCATGATGGCTCTCCTTTTGTTTTATTTCTCTCAAGAACTTGTTCCCCATAAGTTCAACACTGTTGATTTACAAGAATATTTCACACACAATGCAGGATGCAAGATTTGAGACTCTCACAGCAGCGTGAATGATAATTCAAGTATTGTGGGACACGACGCCATGTCAATTGCTTAAGTTACCAATGTTTCAGAGGAGGTAGTGTATGATTACCCTACAGATGAATGCAACAAGCAACTCTAAAACTTCAATAACTTTCCACTAACTGGCATAACATCATATCCCAGAAGATTTGAAATCTTCAGACATATTTGATCTCTCCCTGTACCAAATTAATATCCCTCACTCCAACTGAACATGTGAACTCAGGTTAGACTTTGCCAGCACTCTTTGGTCTAAAGGTGCTGGTCCAGCACTATGTCAATTATCAGATAATACCCACAGAAATTACAATTTTACCTTAAGATACCCATTTTTATGGAATAAGAGGAAAGGTGAACAACAGATTGTTAAATCACTTGCATTAGTTTCAATTTACAGATACAACATGAAGGAACACTACTACTTGTATAAGAAAATGTACACAGTCAACATATCTAAATGCTGCAATATCATAGTACAAGGTCTGATAGAAAGTTACCAATCTCTCAAAGCAACCAGCTGCCATGTGCTTTAGGGAAGAAGATAGCACTCTTCCACCCCTCTTTTCTACCCTGCAGATGAAGGCAGCATTCTTCCTCCAAAACACTGTTTTACCACCAGACCACATGGATTGATTTTGCGATTTTTGTTACAACACTGTCAATATGTTAACATATAAGTATACAGCATCAAGTGGTAGAATAAGTGGTAAATGGTTAATTGAAAATTATGTAAACGGGAATGATGATGACCACACTGAGGTCCTATCCCAGTATTTGCATGGGGGGGGCTTAAAAAAACTGCAAAAACACTAAATCAGGCCAGCTGGTGTTGTGGCTGCAATTCTATGTGGCAGCCTCCTAAATACATGCCACATTACTGCTATACCAACCTGTGTGGTTTACAGTGTGACAACACCGACAACAGCAGTTTTCACATTTTGAGTACAATAACCTTAAATCTCACATTCCAAATATTTTTTTTTCTACAGCAACTGATAAAAAATCTTCCTTCTCTTTGTTCAGCTTCTCTTCTGAGATACATTCACTTACATGCTACTGAGGAAGTGCCAATTGCCATTGCACATGTAAAAGTAAAGGTTACAAATATATAGTTACTTGGATTCTTCTACCATGTTTCCTTGTTGCAACCATAGACACTGACAGTAAATGTGGGCACAGTTCTCCATGAAAACATTTAAAAGCTATGAAAATATAATGATTTCTTAACTAATTTCTCTCTCTCTCACACACACACTCTCTCTCTCTCTGTTGTGTATATGAGTATACACAACTGTTCTGCATCATTACATTTACATAGCACAGCAACGATTTTAAGCATATTTGCAACACATTTAACTCCAAAACAGTCAAGTTACCAAATGTCCTTGATTTGTCTAAAGCAGCGGTTTGTATTACTTTAGAAGTCTGTTTCTCTTCAAGCTGTTAATGTGGTATGCTAAAAATACTGTAAAATGTATGGCCAGTTTTCAGTTTATCTGAAATGTTTTAGTTTCTTCTGTAGTACTTCCACATACATTTTGCAGTCTGTCTCAGGAATTTCAAACCAGCAGCAGTGAATCTGAATTTATTTTTGGCCATTACTGTCAACATTTCACAACCACAGATAATCAAAATCTTACATATTATTATTCTCTTATTTTTCTAAAATTATGAGCATTAGAACACTGTATTAGACCTGTCACTGTGAGAAATGTTTCTTTGCAACTATGCATTTTTCATTTCCATATGATGTCTCAAGATAACTGAAGGTACTAATTGTTCCAGTGCTGAGATAAAGCATAAGCAGCGATGTACCTCCACTCCCCCTCTTTGTTTGTCATGACACAGAACTAAGAGACTATTTTGTTGTTGCCTAAGCAAGACTTAAATTCTTAATTCAGACATTCAAAACTCCTGTGCACTAGGTTGCCCAGAGAACTAAATTCTGTACAGTGGCCCCTATTTTTTGTGGGTCCTCAGTATGGAACTTGCTTCACATCACCCTTCTGGCACCTGGAAGTTTTAGGTGACTCCTAGACTTTGGAAATTTTGTGCACCCCTGCCCTTTAATTGTTTGAACAAAACATATTAATATAAATGAAGGCCCAAACCAACAGTGTTACCACTGCCTGAATAAAAAAATTGATAGAGCAAAACTGTCTTTCATACACTGGTACTTGCCACACTGCTTACAAAACAACCACCACCACCACCACCCCCCCCCCCAACCCCCCCAGACAACCCAAAGATCTATAAAGCAAAAAACCAACCAAAAAAGGTCAAAAAAGTCTCAAAAAACGACATAAAAACCAGAGCC
>Ga0123352_10001773_pt1 | contig 29241 bp, 20 predicted proteins | sample TergutLab28metaG_FD_89700 | JGI IMG/M metagenome (GOLD analysis project Ga0123352, IMG submission 89700) | Labiotermes labralis P1 segment gut microbial communities from Petit-Saut dam, French Guiana - Lab288 P1 | ecosystem: Host-associated > Arthropoda: Insects > Digestive system > Gut ... | reverse complement strand
TGTGTGTGTGTGTGTGTGTGTATGTATGTATGTATGTATATATGTGTGTATGTATGTGTGTGTATGCATGTATGTATGTATGTATGTGTGTATGTATGTATGTGTGTCTGTATGTATGTATGTATGTGTGTGTATGTGTGTATGTATGTATGTGTGTATGTGTGTCTGTATGTATGTATGTATGTGTGTCTGTATGTATGTATGTATGTGTGTATGTATGTATGTATGTATGTATGTATGTGTGTGTGTATGTGTGTATGTATGTATGTATATATGTATGTGTGTATGTGTGTCTGTATGTATGTGTGTGTGTATGTGTGTATGTATGTATGTATGTGTGTATGTATGTGTGTGTATGCATGTATGTATGTATGTATGTGTGTATGTATGTGTGTATGTGTGTATGTATGTATGTGTGTATGTGTGTATGTATGTATGTATGTACGTATGTGTGTGTATGCATGTATGTATGTATGTATGTATGTATGTATGTATGTATTTGTGTGTGTATGTGTGTTTGTATGTATGTGTGTATGTATGTGTGTATATGCATGTATGTATGTGTGTATGTGTGTATGTATGTATGTATGTGTGTGTATGCATGTATTTATGTACTTGGCTAATTTATCCGCTGCATCAAAATTATAATAATGCAGTAATGCACTATATCATATTATTATAAACGTTGAAGTAAGTTCAAAATTTATCAAAAAAGTAGTTCTTTTCTCACAGCAAACACACTGTCTTCATTATTAAAGAGAAGCTAGTTAGAACTGTTTAGGGAAACATCGCTTTGAAATTTCTTTCAATATCAAAAGAGGCGGTGCTTATTTTTTAAAGTGTTTCAAGCATGTATCTTTCTCTTTTATCCTCGGAATGCAGTCGAAGCTCCTGGATGGACCCGTAATACAGCAACGCTGGAGAAGTTGCCGATGAGGCACGGCGACCACACGGCACACTTCATTCTGAAGGACAGAGATGGTCCCTTCCGTCTTCTTTACTTAGCAGAGTGAGTACAGTGTCAGACTGCATGCCGTAGAGCCGACGTCATCGCTGCTACACAGGGACCGAAGATGATGCCACTTCTGCAATGCTCATTCCCTTGGTAGAACTCCGAACGTTAGCCAAGTTTTTACCCAACGTCTTCGTTCTTTTCTTCAGCTTGTTAACACTTTCTTTTGACTATTGTAATCTCTAAACCATCTTCAGAGTTAATATTCGATCGTCACTTTTTCATGCCATTGGTCTGGTTGTTATTCATCTCTTAACACGAAGGCCCACTTTCTGTTACAGACCAAGACCTTTGGAATTTGGAATTGACGAAGTGACACTGGAAGACTTTTTGTAAGTAATTCGGGGTTAACCTGTCAAGATAATTCTACTAATGTTGCGCACTAACACTTCTTTCGTCTATAGATGACATTGTGCTTCTAATCTTCGCAAATGACATCCAAATTTCCTCTCTTTGTCATTGTTTTCTTCCCACGTAACTTGTCGTCGTAGTTATGGATACGTGGGCCAAGTGGCTATGATTGCGTTAATCAGCCCGTTAGTTTGGCATTGGGAGGTAGGTTACCCAAGTGTTTGTTCTATCACGCTGTTTTCAAGACATTCTCAACGTCATTGTGTCCATTTCATCGAAGCTGGGACCTCACAGCACCCTTCAAGAACTGTGATGTGTCTATGTGCGTGGATCAGTTGAAAGGATGTCGGCAAAATTCGTAGCTGGAAGTGAGAATTGTCAAGTTTTCCTTTTGAAATATCAACATAATTTTTACCCATAAAAAATGTTTGTGATTTTGTCTTTAATATTTTTATATATTTCGTTCAGAGAGCACTTTGGCCCAAAATTCAGTTAAAGCGTTAGGTGAATACAGTAATAGAATATGTGAAGTTATCAAAACGGTGGCTTTTGACACTGTGTAGGAAATTAGTTTCTTAGAAAATTCTTGCCGAATTATTCTTCAATCGGGGCAGTATGTTCTTCGAAATTTTCTTGTATGTCTACAAGACTATACGGAATCACATGCGAGAAGATTGTGATCTGACAGGAGTTAATTTTTTAGACTTTGAACTGAGAAAATCAGTGCAGTAGTGGGAGACTACATTTGTATTCAAGAGGTATCTGTTACAAATCTCGGCTGGATTACCAGCTTCCCTGAGTGGAGGATTACATGGCTATACCGAGCTTATTCAAGCGACTACCTTGATAATGTCTTAAGAGGTGATACCTCCCTGCCCTCTCGTATCTTTACTCACCCTCATGACCTTCCTTCCTCTTTCGATTTTGTTTAATGGATGTGTTAGAAACACGTGTATTGAGTAATACCAAGTCACTCCTTTATCGACTTGCAGTGTGATGTGTAAATGCAATAATTTATGTTTCAATAATTTAAACCAGTGAACAATAAATCATTCTTCGTAATGTAAATAAAGATTAAAATACGTCTTCTTAAAAATGATAATTTGGTTCGTTTCAGAAGGCTCATTCCTCTTTCTTTTTCCTCATACTTTGATCGGTCCGTCTTCAATTTTCCTATCGTTATTCGTACCCACCCGAATCAAATGGCCTTTTCTGCTTACTAAACTGGAAGTATTTGGAACCTTTTATGTGTAGCTCTTTGTACCTACCGCCGCTTTGGAATGGAAATTGTGAGGGACGCATATATAAAAAGAAACAAACAAGATATGATCCCTACCCGTCTGCAAGAGGCTGGTTGTACTGAAGACAGAGTTCCAGGTTTTATTGTCGGAAAACCTGGAAACCGCTATAGAATACTATATGTTGTAGCATCCATTCTTTCTGAAGAAAGAAAGGCAGGTTTATGCAGTCAGCCACCCGCATGTGTGTGTGTGTGTGTGTGTTTTTTTTCCTTATCAGATTTAAAACATTTATATGATTTACATGAAATTTGGCATGGGATTGAACCATTAGAAGCCATTCAAAAATAGTAATTTTTAATTCTTGCAGGTGGGAATAAGAATATGGAGTCTGAGATAATTTAGAAGTGGGAACAACACTGGCGTTATTGAGTGTGGTGTCACAACCGTGAAATTTTTGCTCTCTTAGATGTAAAAATTGCAGTGCAAGTTTTCAGCAATAAAAATACATGGCGTCACGGGCTATAATATAGTAAACTTCACAATCATTCTTCTGAGAACCTACAGTCTGATACAGAAATTAGGTAAATTATATTCTGCTCCCCCTTTTCTATTTTACCGTTCTGTCGTTTTTTATTTCAACTAGAATTGCGATCCTCTTCCGTTAAATCCCTCTTCCTCCTTCTCGATTCCACGGAGAGTTCAGTCAGTTTCCAGTGCCCGATAATTACTTCCACCTCCTCTTCCTCTTCCTCTTCCTTTTTCCCACAGTCCCGCAGGTAATGGTGACGAATGACCGCATGTCTTTAACGGGAAAACATTCACAACCATTCAGGCGATTCCAAACGGAAGGAAAAGAATTGAAGAAGAGGTCCTTGGGAAATTAATACTATACTCTCATTGTAAAAGAGGGAAAGACTATAAGTTTGGTGTTTCAGGAAAGCCGATTCTGTCAATGTTTCCTGTCCTATATAAATCACCAGAAGCCTACTGCAATGGCGGAAACTAGTGCAGTGTTTGAGGAAGCAAACCGTTGGAGGTTAGACAGAGTAACGTTACAAATGTAATGGTCTTGAAACCTTCTTGTAGTTTCGTTGTGATATGTGATGATAGCCATTTAGACCGAAATATGTTGGATCAATAGCAAATAAGTGGGATGTAGTGTATCTTGTTCGCCTGTTTCCCTGAAACAATAAAACACGCAGTAATATTGTGTGTAATTCGTGAAAGATAAGATATGTCGCTGCTGGTGGTGGTGATGCTGGAGTTAAAATGTAGGGTTCATAAAATGTTTAATGATTTGGAAATGAAATTACCTGTAATGGGAAGTGTAGGTGAGAAACATCATCATATTGCCTCACGATCTAACATACACCACAGTACGAAAGGTTTAGTACAATCTTGGGATTTAATCGGCGAGTAATGACGTTAGAAATTAAGTAACTCATGTAACACAAACAAATGAACTATTCTGCAATTTATGCATAAAGTTTTTTACGTAGTTCCTACAAGTTTTAGTGCTATTATCTGGCCATATTGAGGAAGTTGAAACCAAGATTACTTTAAAACGTACAGCAATGGAAGACGTCAAAATAAACATTCATGTGTTTTGTATCAATATGCAGAATTGTAGAGGTTTTTTAAAAAAATGTTGTTATCAGCCCCCTGAGGATGGCAAGATAATAACGTCGAAAAGTGTAGGAGCTATCTAACAGATTGTACGCAAAAATTGTGGAAGAGTTTATTCGTTTTAGTGTTAAATGAGTTATTTACTTTCTTATAACGCGCGTAGTAAAGAAAGTAAAATTATTGTTATGATGTGGTTAGTCTTACAGCACTGATTACACTATATCACTGATGAGTGACGTTGGTTGCTCTTACCTTTAACCTGAGAAATTTTTTCTGAAATCCTTTCCCTCCTTTTATGCGTAGTTAAGAACGCTGTAGCGTATGTTTGAAAATTTGGTTCACAGTAATATTTTAAATAATTAACATCGCGGAGTAGCATAATTTTTTAGTAACAAGGGAGACAGTTTACGTATGACATAATATGGAGGCGCGTTTTTGCAACCATTGTTGCAGTGGAAAATATATTCTGAGTGTATGATTTTAGCTTTAGTTATGCAGCATGCAATGCGCATACACTATACTGTCACCTTGGTCTGTGCAGCTATAAATGTTTTCCACACTATCTCATAAACGGCAAGATTTTCGGAAAGTTTGTGAAAACAAATAGAATGTTTTGAAGTTACCTAAAATTTTTGTCTGAAATATTTCTTATTCTAAGAAGTCTTAAGCGAGATATTATCACAAATGTGCATAGGCCTTCATATAAAGTGCGCTTATTCTTGTCCTATATTAATGAAACTTGATTTTTCTTGACAGATTTTCGAAACGTTCTCAAATATAAAATTTCATGAAAATTCGTCCAGTGTGAGCCGAGTTATTCCATGCGGACTGAGAGACAGACGGACCGACAGCCATGACGAACGTAATAGCCCCTTTTCGAAATTTTTGCGAACGCGCCTAAAATGTTATGTTTTTTGGACCCTGATATTTTTAAAGCTTTTAGGTCTTGAAATTAATTACAAGTTTTCATGAAATTCTATTTTTCCATTTCACGGAGAATATGTGACGTAAATAATCGGGGTTTTATCCTGATATACGTGTGCAGCATGCAAGAGAACTGCATCATGAAAATGCTGGCTTTTAAATGTTAATGTAAATATTGCCTTCAGCAGCCAATGTGCTTGTTCGAGGGATTAGGTATTCTCCGCTTCCACGGACCTCAGACTTTAAATAACTTGTCTATAAGCGTTTGTTACTGGGAAAGTTTATTTTTAATGTTATAATATTATCTTCTACGGCTAGGTCTCCAAAGTGGATTCCTCCCACCAGGTTTTCCGAATAATATTTCGGTCACTTTGTTTCTACCTCCAAGAAAACGTAATAGCAATAAAATTAAATTCTTCAAGTCAATTTTATTTATTTATTTATGTGCTGACTCAACAGCCTGATGGAGAGGTACGAAGAGAACACAAATAGAAGGAAACAACAAGCAAACCAAATGAAAGCCAGAACAAAACACAGACAGACCGAGAGCAATTCATTACAACATAGCTTAGCCTAGTCCCAAAGTTATGTCAAATAGCAAGAAAATGATTAATAATACTTACATTGAACGTACGAATAATATGATGTGGGTATCTAATAATATTAGAAGTAATACAGTTCAACACCAAATAATACTGATACTAATAATACTATTTCTATTGATAATAATGTTTCCTTATCTTAGATCAATACTTTCCGTGATTTCAGGCTTCCGCCGCGAAGTACGTGTGATTTGCGCTGTTCTGGGAATTACCACTGCACGCTGTGTAATATCCCAGAAGAGTGCAAACCTCTTAGCTCAATTATTTATTTACGCTCTGACTAAAAAGCCGACTGGCAAGTGCAATCCCACAAGGCTAGTAAGAAGAGAAAGAAATGAGCAAACAAACAAAAACAATCGTACCAAAACAAGTAGGTAGGAAGAAGTCAGGGTTAAAGGCCAAAACGGAACCAAAACCAATGCAGTAAAAGCCAGCACAATTACAATAGAGGGTAAAAGTGATAATATTGTCAATAATAATAATAAAGTACCAGGAAAAAAAGGTCTGTGACAAGAGACATCCATATCGTACAACAATAATAATAATAATAATAATAAATCACTTTATAATTATAATAATAAATTTTATTAAAATATAACCAACTAATTGCACCAATATGTGATTCTAAAATCTTATTTACACATTAAAACACGTCACTTGGTTAAAATACTTCCTACAACTCCCAATTTTAACCAAGTGACGTGTTTTAATGTGTAAATAAGATTTTAGAATCACATATTGGTGCAATTAGTTGGTTATATTTCAATAAAATTGAATTATTGCACGGTAAAAACAAGAATTTAATAATAAAATTTATTATAATGTTAAAGTGATATATATATATATATTTATTACAGTAAATATGGTTAGATCAAGGCTTGGTCTTTCGAAACACTTTACATCGGTTCCCGAGGCTTGTCAGTTGTTTGTTTGTCACCTGTGCTGTTCACAAAGGACCAATTCACCACATCACGCGGCTTCAACATGGAATTTTCTACGTAGCAATATATAAACAGACTCATTCAGAGCCATGTGACCTTGATGAATGACGCAACCCTTATTGACTGCCGAACAAATTTTTTGGCTCAAAGTTGACAGTCTGGTTTTATGTCATAATACGTTGGCGAACATAAAGGGAGTAGATATAAACGAGCAAGTAAGTGTTTTGGGGGGAAACACAAACAGGAATCATGCAAGGTTACATTAGGTCTATGAAATGTACGAGAATTGTTTCGTACTACTGGCATGTAACAAGGAAGGACAAGGCACAAAGACTGGATGCAGTGTACTGTGGCGGTTTGAAACAGATGCTGAGACTGAGAACTGAGCTTTTCTGGATTATTATGCAGCGAGTAGTGGTGATGTCTTACCGACGTTTCGGGACAACCTATCGGTCCCATCTTCAGGGGGTCAAGAATAAAAAAAATGGGACAGATAGTTTGTCCCGAAAAGTCGATAAGAAATTACCACCACTGGCTGTGTAATAACCCAGAAGAGCGCAGTTCTGATGTGCTTCGCGGCGGAAGACTGAAATCATGCAGATGTCGTGGTTGTGCTAACAGTTAAGGATGTGCCAAAACCACAGCAGCGATGTGACCTCAGGCATACTCAGAACATATTTCTTCGTGGTTTTTATCATTTAGTATATCCTTTCCTTCTGAATCTAGAAAGACATTTTTTTAAATTATTTTCTTTCAATGAAAGAAATCATCATGTAAATAGTCGATGTAATAGACAAGTGGTTCTCTGAACTGAAAGTGCGGGAGATCTGCCAAGTTTAAACCGACAAAATTTGACTAAGTGAAAGGAAAACTTTTGCACTAACGTAGAAGGGATAACACCTTTAACCTAAAAATGATTTAAAGATTCGTATTTCTATGGGTTTGGAATTTAATTAGTTATAGACATTTTATCTGAAAATAAATTTTTCATACCAGCCTCATAAATAATTAGATTTCATGTAACAAGCCTATAAGATTTCGATCCTACTTTACAGAAAACACTGTAACTACAAAACAGGTTAATGTTATTCTGACGTTGTGTAGGATGGGAATCATGCTTCACGTCACTTGTTATTAACCAACAGTTAAGGCACATTTTTTTGTGGGCTAATCACTTTTAACTCCTGCACATTTCAGCGTTTGTCTACGCCCAATTCAGGGAGTTACCGATTGTTTTTTTTCGACACATCACGTTTATTTCATGCCTCTACATGTTTCGAGCACATAGAGATAAAAAAGATTTTCATTACTTTTGTTGTTTCAGTAATGTGAAATAGACTGTGGGGTTGGGGGCTTGCTATTGGTTGCCCGACGTCCAATATGGAAACTGTCAGTCACCTCCGACTTTTGTTTCACAAACTGTGATTTTTATCATTACTTGAAAATTTTTGACGTTTTGCAGACCATGCATCTCAGTATATTTATCTTAGTAATTAACCAACTTGTTGCACAAAATTTTTGTTTTACAATAAGTTTATTTCATGCCACTACATGTTTCGAGCACATGTGCTCATCATCAGGAGGTAAAATTTGCATTAAACAGCCTCTGGTATTATCACACCCATAGGTGGCCATCCAGTGCCTGATGATGGGCACATGGTGCTCGAAACATGTAGAGGCATGAAATAAACTTATTTTAAAACAAAAATTTTGTGCATCAAGTTGGTTAATTACTGAGACAAATTGTCTTGAATGTTCTTAAACTTATCACTTTTGCTTATTATCTTAGCGCTTCAGCTTTGGTTGTGATGTTAGAAGTTTAAGAGTAAAAGCGCTAAAAATATTTTTTTGAAGACCGCAGAATGTCCTGCGCATGTGCAATGTAACGTATGGGCATCACGTTTTAGCACCTTCTTAAAATTTCTTGCAAATTGTGTGCGTCCCATTGGGTGAGGTGGAAAGTTTATGTTCTTCTCGTTGCGTTTCTGTGTCAGGTATGTTGGTACACGTCTCATTGTGTCATTTTGATGTTTTGCTAAAAAGCAGGCGAGAACTCCCTGAAGATGGGGCAGATAAACGCCGAAACGCACTACAGTTACAAGTGATTAGCCTAAGTGTGCATTAATTGTTAGTAAATGAAAAGCGAGTTTAGTGCTGTTCGGAGAAATATCTCTGAAAATTGCAAGAATCGTACGAAAAGCCTAAGTATTCTGGATTTTTTTAGAGCTATTGAAATTAAAGGAGCCGATACCAGTAGCTGCGCCGTCTAAGGCGTAGGTCTGCGGCTGCTAGCCTACTGAGATTTTGGTTTCGAATCCCACCGGGTACATGAATGTATGGCTCTGTGTTTTGCCAGGTGGATGTCTCTGTGACGAGCTGATCACTCGTCTAGAGTAGTCCTGCCGACTGTGATGCGTCTTTTGTGTGATCTAGAAACATCATAGCTCGTGTTGGCCGCAGCCCCCCCCCCCCAAAATAAAAGAAGTCAAAGATGGTGATTCGTGTAGTTTTGACGGTGCTTTGCATATTTATAGATGGCTGGTATCGCTACTAAATTACACAACCTTGTGTTTGTCAGTCAGAATGGTGACTGGGTACGCAGTGGACAACTGGGTTTCAGTTCATATCAGGGGCAGGATTATTGTCACTGTGACGTGAATACGGAGCTCGTCTGGCCAGTTTTACAGCCGCTATCAGGCTGTGTTTCCGAGTGTATGGCTATAGTAACGCGAAAACAAGTACTGAACTCCATGCAGCGCCAAGTTCAAGCGAGTGCCGAGACGTATAACCATACTCGAGTAGGTCTTCATATCGTAGTGCTTGCTTGGGCACAAGGTTCCAAAACATAAGAACTTTAACTGCAGAAAGTACTGTTGTTAACACAGGAATGGATTATGGTTATGTTTATGGCCCTCTTGTTTAAACTTTTTCTAATTGTTGTTTGTGAAACTTCACACTTCACTTTTAATTTAACCCCATATATTCAGTTCCCGGCCCCGGAAAACATTTTCTCTTCTGTACTAGTTCTAGAGCGCCTCAGACCAATCTAACCCCATGTACAAGTCGTACTGAGGACGTTCTTATTCCGTCCTATTCCGACCCCTTTCTTCTTGCTCATTGTAGGTGTGCAGGATTATTGGTGCACCTGATCACATTCAGTGACGCACGCACGCACACGCGCGCACACACACACACACTCTAGGACTCCTCCGGAGGAGGAATCGGCCCGTCGCAGAGACCTCCCTCTGGTAACACAAAACAATGACAAGATAGAGTAATCAACGCCCCCGACAGGATTCTAAATTACAATCGGTGTAAGCGAGCGGCCGCAGGCTTAGGCCTTACGACGGAGTGGCCACCGGCATCTGCAGCGCTTTCTTTGTGTTGCTTAATTAGGCACATGGACAAATTCGTCCTACATTTACGTGCCTAGGAATAAGTCTGTAGTGTTCAGCCAGGGTTATTTATTAGTAGTTATTTAGTTGAGATATATGGTTTTTGCTAATGTGGCAGACTATCAGTGTCAGCGTGTTTGTCAAACGTGTTCACACTCATTTACTGGTCGGATTTATAATCTGTGTGATTGATAAGCCTTGCATGGGTCTGCGTCTGTCCAATGGAACTGTAGCCACAGTTGTGTCAACCGTAGATTCCGAATTTTACCTCCAATAGGTATATACTGGCTGCCATTGCTGTCATTTTACACAATACTCTGAAAATATAAATGTACAGTTTTAAACAAGAAGCATTTTAAAGTAGTTTCATGAAGTAGTTTTAGAACAGTTTTGTGTATCACGTGCAAACCCTTTACAGTTAATCAAAATAGGTGGATTTCATGACATCCTGAAAAATGTAACGTAAAAATAACAAGATTGTTTGCTGTATGTCTGATAGCATTATTAATTTTACGTAGTGCAGTTTAACGTACCGTGTGGTATTAAATTGAAGTGTGAAGTATCACGTCGGAAAGGGACTAAAAAAGTGTAATATTTATCTAAAATACTGTTTCTACATTTCTGTCGGAATCGCCTGATGGCGATCCCCTGTGGGTCAAAATATGTGATTTTATTTTAAAGCAAATTATTTTTTTCCCCTCAGTAGACCAAGTTGTTTTGAAATGTGTGGATTTAACTGCAAATAGTTTACTGTGTGCACACCGACACGTTGGATATCAAGATTATTTTATTTTACACTTACGTAAAAATCTTTGGTCCCAATACTTGCAGTGCTTATGGCGTTGTCTGTGAGAATGGCTTCTTGGTCTTTGACCTCGCGTACTATAGCCTACAGGCATTAAGGCTTTGAAGTAATTCATTGCTTCCTTCGAGGTGAAATTAAAAAATGTGGTTCGTAGACAACTACTAACTTTCGGAGGAAATGCCGTCTTAATTTTTGTCCTGTAGAAAAAGTTACAAATTTTGTTTCGAAACCTGCTTTAATGAAAAAAGTGTGGACAGTTAAGTTCTGGCATAAAGTGATGATAGTTATGATGACGATGGCAGCAGCAATAACGACTGTACTGCTACTACTACTACTACTACTACCACCATCACCACTATTAATACCACTACTATCCCCACCACTACCATTACTACTACTACTACTACTACCACTACTACCACCACCACTACTATGATTACTACTACTACTACTACCACCACCATCACCACCACAACAACAACAACAACAACAACAAAACAACAACAACAACTACTACTACTACTACTACTACCACCACCACCACCACTACTACTACCACCACCACCACCACTACTACTACTACCACCACCACTACTACTACTACTACTACCACCACTACTACTATTACAACTACTACCACCACCATTATCATCACCACCACTACTACTACTACTACTACCACCACCACTACTACTACTACTACTACTACTACCACCACCACTACTACTATTACAACTACTACCACCACCATTACCATCACCACCACTACTACTACTAATACCACCACCACTACCACAACCTCTACTATGATTACCATTACTACTACTACTACTACCATCACCACTACTACCACAACAACAACAACAACTACTACTACTACCACAACCACCACCACCACCACTACTACTACTACTACTACTACTATTACCAAAACCACCACCACTACTATTACTACTACTACTACCACCACCACTACTACTATTACTACCACTACCACCAGGACTACTATTACCACCACTACTACCACTACTACTACTACTACCACCATCACTACTAACACTAATACCACTACTACTACTGCTACTACTACCACCACCACTACCACCACTACTACCACTGCTATTACTACTACTACTACTATTATTAGTAATACTACTACTACTACCACTAATAATAATAGTAATAATAAAGAGAGGGCTTGGAGGAGAAGGAGTAAATTTGGTGAGGTTATTTACAGGTTCCGACCTCATTTCTTTGTGACCTTCCGTGTGCCTAATCCCGAGTCTTCTTAAGTGTGTCCTATGGAGGAAGTGTGGATGTGTAGGTATTTTATCAACATACCGATAGTTTTTCAATTAAGTTATATTAAAATGTCCTTTAAAATCCCAACCCGATATTGTAAACCTTTTATTGTTATTATTTAAAAGCTACTAAGAATACGGTAAAAATATGATAAACAAATTTAAATGTGAAATAATAGCAGATGCTGAAAATGTCCGCCGCTTTCTTGAAGAAAAGCCTTCAGCCTTTCCACAGTGTTCCTTGCAGCTTGAAGCATAGCTTGTTGGTCACTGTCTGTAACAGAGCATTCAGGGTTATGCTTATGGACCTCCAGGCTTTTGGAGTTGTTGCTGCAGACTCTTTGGTTCAGAAATCCTCACAGAAGGACGTCAGATTTCTAGAGGACTGGGGATCTTGGTGGCCAAAGGCGAAATCTGGCAATGCAATAACCGAAGAAGTCGTGCAAGAAACAAGTCGCTGTATCTGCAGTTAGGGCAGTTTCCCTGCGTTGCTGCAAGCGTCAGTCAGGTTTATTCACATGCACTCATTCGAAAGATTTCAATGATTTTCCGCAGTAAATTTCTGTTAAAAATGGTCCCACCTTTCCTTTTTGACACGCTAGTCGCGAAACACCAAACCTTGATAAGTGCAGAGGGTTTTCATGTAGTGTATTCAGGTCTTCAGCCTTCCATATTCTGCTGATATGACTTTTAATATATCCAGTCAAGTGGAAACCCGTTTCTTACAAACGAACAAGTGAACCCCTTCACGTACAAACCAATGGCAATACTGCTGTGTCACGGCCTTAAATCTGATTCAATAATTTCAGTTGAAACGGCCGAAGATTTAGCTGTTTGGTTGCTTGACGAAAATTTTCTTACCTAGAAGAATTTCTCTTGACAGTCTTCTGAAAGATTTGCTTTACCATCGGGTTAGCCTTTCTTCAGCATTGCCTGCTGTATAGTTTGTCGAGCCTGTAACAGGTCTAACGTGTTTTCTGTCGAAAAACTGCCTGTTTCACTAAATGTTCCACTAGTCTGACTATAACTGTTATATTTGGAACTTCTCTGTTAGGATGTCGGCGGGGAAATAGTTTAAGAACTGCTGTAGATTAGTAAGTTGACAAATACGAACACACGATTTTTTTTGTAAAAGAGTTCGGTTTCAGAATTTCCGCACAATTAAAACAAAAAAAACCGAAGTAAAATAGTGGAATTTTGCTGAATGACTCGGCAAATATTATAAGAGTCTGTTTGAAAGGTGGAGAAGGGGGGGGGACAGCTTGTATGATGAGTTCGTTACAGTGGAGGGGAGGGTACTGTCAGTTTGTATATGCTTCTTTCATTGTTTATACATACCTGATGTTTGGGTTGGGTCTTTTAAGGGACACTCTCTCTATGAAAATCTCGATCACATGAAAATAATAAGCTTAAGTAAAATAATTATAGTAACGGCATTAATAAGGAGCTTTAGGCAGACAGTAATTTCTCTTATTTTTTTGCCATTTGCAAGTTTGATGCGTAAGAATTTCACAGAATTAAAAAAAAGCTTAAAACTTAATTATTTTTTAAAATTGTTTTCATCTCTGTCGACAGTTATCTTCCACCTTAAAAAAGAACAGGCACTTCTGCCTGGTAGAATTTGCTGTCCTTCTTCAGCCACTGCAGAACGGCTTTCTGTAGCGCCTCGTAATCGGCGTCTTTCAACGGGCCGAACAGTCGAGAATCTGGTACAGGCGTCACCAAATAATTATGTCGCGATGTGCGCGAAAGAAAAAGTAACAGACAACAATGGGGCGGGGTAGTGACGATGCTGCTAGAAATCATACAAAAATTCTCGTTTCTGCAAATAGAAGTCAGTGGAAACCAGGATCGCTAAGCTTGTAGAAATTTCTTATTGGACATCGGCTTGGTTGTTTCCAAAAGGGAGGGGATGTGGGCACCATTTTTGCCACTTGGCCAGTCTGACTCAAATTTTCACAGCGGTAACTTCGCTTAACCTTATCATATACGTAAAGCAGCTTTATCGTAGTTTATTTCGAGTTGGCAAGAGTCCCATTTTATCCGGACCAGACAGAGACTCGCCCTTCAAATCTACGCTCCTACATTAATACGATCTAAGGAAAAAAAATCCAGATATTGCAACAACTAAATGAAGTCAACGTTAACGCGGCTGGAAGCAAAATGACTGGTGTAGAAACTGTTTTGATGGAAGTATGACTTAGGTCGATTAGTGGGGACTGACCGATTGCCGTCGCTGTGTCGCGGCAAATTTATGTGGCTCAAAATCTTTGGCGAGGTCAAGACTAGAGGACTGGCACTATAACACTTACCACTGAAATTTTTTTGACGGTCTCAGAAGTGCCGACACAGGTAAGGCTTCAGGTTGTCATGGAGGGTCATCATTTTTGACATATTTCTTCCCGAAATAGCTCGAAAAAGACAAGTATACAGGATTGATCATGTTCCAATATATCGGTCAGAATTTACAGTCTTCCTTCCAGACAGCGAGATCACAAGAACTGTAACTTGGCAATGCCAAAATACTGTAACAATGATTTTACATACGTACGGTTTTTCTTTCGTGGGAATATCTTATGGCGCCATGCTGTCGATAGCCTCGAGAATGTTTTGTTATTGGGTGATATATTGATTTTTGGACTGGAGTTTAAAATTGTAGAATGTGATTTTCTCCCCCAATACAAATTACAACAAGAAGCACTCACTTCTTTTGTGATATCGCTATAAAATATTAGTGGCAGTTGCTAAGGTACATCTGTTAGCATTCGTAACGATAGGCAAACAGAGATCTCGGAATTCCCAAGCCCTTCTACAGTTATATCTACCATTATAGGTGGATGGTATAGAACATAATTTGCGTGTTTTTATTCTGCGGTCTCTCTGTGTTGGTTCATCAATACAGGGGATGTTGTCAGGCATTACTGCAGTGTATGGTGACCATCTCTGCCGTTTGGCATCAAATTCTGCTCCTCCTATCTGAGATTCTTTATTCCGTCTTGCTCATCACCACACTGAACTCACATACACAATTTTCTCATCTTGCACTTAGGGCCAAAGTTTGTGAATGCAAGTCTGCTTCTCACTTTCAGCAATCAAGAACGCAATCACTAAGTAGGTTTTAAACACACCTAAATATCTGCAGTTTTAGACGCTTCAGAACCAACTGTGATGCTGACAACTGTAGAACGAAACGGCTGCGACTACTGGAAAGAGTCTGAGGATATTCAAGTACTCCCCTAATGCAGTGGGCATCCCCTTCAAAACAATAAACCTAACCTAACCTAACCTAACCTAACCTAACCTAACCTAAACCAACTTACGTTTTAGTGGTATAAAACCGAGTTGGGTTTCAATATTTGTTTCAATATTTAAAACAAAAGAGGATGAATGACCTTAAGATGGGTATTCCTATAGAATGGAAAGTAAGGCGACAAAAGAAGGAGATGTCCCTGATATTATGTATTGACCAAGTGTGTGTGGTACTTACATGAGGAGGATGTTGATACTGTATGTGTCTGAGGATGGAATGCAACGTCAGTCTGCTTCGACTTGTGCGTGCTTTTATTTAAAAGGGAACTTGACTCGAATATTCAACGTTTAATTACTTTCTTCATCGTACTTACGTGACTTGTGAAATACCGAGTACTTCATGTTTTTAACTGATGTTTTACTGCGCATATTCCCTGGAGAACTCTGTATTAACCGCTGTGTGAAACAAAAGCTGTTTGTTACCATTACAGCTACGTTTCGAATAACACAACTTGTATTATCACACACACCGCAAAATCTGCTTTGATTTTTGACCAAATTTATGTTAGCAACTTATACCACATACCTTGGATGAAATCGTTAAATTTTCGGTAGACCAAGGAGTTTAATATCTATGAAGACAAGAAAACAAACTACAATGAAAATATTATTTTTCTGACTCCTTTTCACTTAGCGTAGCCTACCATCGGCTTGTAAAGTCCGTGTTGTAAAAAAATGGCTCGGATGTTTCTGTCCTTTATTTTCAATTGGTAAGTAGTCATCAAGCTGAGGTCTAGTTGCAAATGATGCTGCGTGGCTGTTCTGTTCTGTGCTTTGAAATCCCGTTGACGGGCATTGGTGACGTCACCTTGGACGTAAACTTTGTAACGTAAGGTGGTTTCACGGGAATACTGCAGTGTAAGTGTAGGAAGACATTGAGAGGTGAATTTAGACTGAACATGAAGGCAGCAAATTTTCTCGAAGCTAGTGCAACAATGTACCACACTACAAGGTGTAACATCCCAGGAGAAAATGATCTTTACTTCGCCCTGGTTTTCCTGCATATTCCAGAAGAAAAGGAACTTTACTTCGCCCTGGTTTTCTGCTTATTCCAGAAGAAAATCTTTACTTCGCCCTGGTTTTCCTGCATATTCCAGAAGAAAAGGAACTTTACTTCGCCCTGGTTTTCTGCTTATTCCAGAAGAAAATCTTTAATTCGCCCTGGTTTTCCTGCATATTCCAGAAGAAAAGGAACTTTGCTTCGCCCTGGTTTTCCTGCATATTCCAGAAGAAAAGGAACTTTACTTCATCCTGGTTTTCCTGCATTTGATTATTTTAATATTCAGGACCGTAAGGACATTAAATTTCGGATACTAACAAATTGATATTTGATATTTGTCATTCAGCATTAATTAGTCTGAGATAATTAGTTGATCCTTACATGACCCGCAAAATGCGAACAAAAATAAATTCCTGGAGGCGTGTAGTGTGTGTCTCACAAAAAAACTAATTTTGTTCAAAATATTTTCATTACTTTCAGAGACAAGACCTATGAATTAACAGACTTTTTTTTATCTTGTATGGTGCGTGAGACTCCATCCATTCATCCTGCGGCCCCAAATTCGCTAATTTTAATAGCTCCGGACGAATGATATGTATGCAGATTTGTGGGCTAATAATTGACAGGGAAAACCCAAAGTGGTTTCACAAAAATCTATCCTCGTGCAGCTATTTCCACCTCAAATCTTATAGGACCTGCCATGCACGTCAGCTTGGCTTATGAGGTAAGCAACCATGGACATCATCCCTTGAGTGCGTGCGAAGTTTTCTCACCGCGATGGATGCTAAGAGTCTTGGACCGCAGTGTGCCGTGTGTTGTGTTGTAGATGTATGTTTTCCGGCATGGATGGTGCTCACGTCACGGAACTTGGTTACACCAGTTATTTTCCTTCCCCTCTCCTCTTCTGCTGTCCTTTCCTTGAAGGTCCCAACATTTACCTGTAAACCTAGGGCTGACTCTCGCTTAGTCTTCCGAAGTGGTTAAATCTTTAAAAATTTGTTTCGGTCTGCGCTTATGAATTAGGTTTCGGCTCGCAAGAAAGACGTGTTAGGGCCCCTGTACCGGCGTTATATGTTAGAGCAAGTATTGTTTGTTTTATTTGTGGTATTGTTTGTTTTATTTGGTAAACATGACGTTGGGCGTTTTGTGTCTGGTTTTGTTGTGTGTATGAAAAGGGCCCATTAATGGAGCATGCTGTAAGTACTGTCACTTTATATTTGCTCTATGTGCTTATATATATTAAACTTGATTGTTGTTAAAATTTCGTAGATCTGAAAGACAAGTTAAAATATTTTTTTTTCAGTCAAACAAAACAATATTTTAACCAAACCATATAGGAATTTAAGAAGCAAGGATTTTAAGTGTTGTTCAGACATTTATTTCAGTCGTCAATGCCTTAAAATATTGTTTTTGACTGAAACAAATAATTTTATTATTGTCTTTCGATTCTATAACACAACGGGGTGTCCTCTAAAAAAAATCTTCATAGACCTGTTTAATTGTTCAATTCCATCCCGTGGGCGCTTTCATGCTTTTGGTCAGGACAAAGAAGAATGGGCGAAACAGAATCCCGTTTTGTTGGCACAGGTACGTTTCTGAACGCATGAGTTGTCTTTTAATTAACACAAATTTAAACATTTAAAGTGAGAGCAACCTACACTTTCACAAACTCCATATTTCAGTTCATGTTATTAGGACATCCCCAGGTCGAATAAAACAAAACATACGCATGGGAATATAACTTAATTACATTTCAATTTTTATGAGTGAGTTATTGGAATTGGAACTTATGTTTTGTGTATCAATGATATTTTGCATATTGCAAAATTATTATAATAAATTGTTTACTATTATTATTATTATTATTATTATTATTATTATTATAAAACGCAGTATAAGGGGGTACTATGTTGTAGCATTTACGTCTTAACTTACTGGTGTTAATTGTATTTAAATGGTAAAATGTGAAAGTATATTATTCAACTACAACTGCTTATGAGTCGAGAGATTGTAACATGTATTAGGTTATGCGTAGGAAGGATTGTCACTGAAAATCTCCTTCTGCATCTTAGTGTGCTTTTGATATTTGTAAAAGTTTATAAAATTGTAATTTTAGCTAATATTTGCAGGAATATTTGTATGTACATTTCTGAAATAAGCTACGTATGTGAACACAATGCCTAACACAACTCGGAAAACATGTTTAATAGATGTTATTGTGTTGATAATAGCAACGGTATAACTGACGGTATATTTAATTAAATCTCAGACTGCACACAATTCTTTGAACGTCTAAAATATATGAGCATTCAGACCCAAAAATAGTGTCTTAATGGCGCCTGATCCTACCCATGCTTAACCCAAGACAATTTCCACATACTATATTAATTCTGTTTTACATAAGGCAGTCATTTTACGTATAACGTGACATTCAGGCACGTTCGTGCAAACATTGTTGCCGTAGAAAAGCGTTGTGTTACACATTCAGAGTGTGAGTTTGTAGCTTTTGGTACCCAGCATACAATGCGTTTGAGTCATGTTGTCATCTGTGGCCTGTATGGCTGCACAAAATTCTTCCACATCAACTCACAAACGACACGATTTTCGAAAAAAATTTTACTGAACGTACAGAATGCGCGTTCTCTATAAATTGTTTCCGAAACATTTCTCGTTCTAAGAATAACTGAGCGAGTTATGATCAAAAATGGATATTGGTCTGCATTCAGATTATCCGTTATTCTTGTCAGATTTTAATGAAAGTTTTAATTTTCTAGACGGATTTTCTAAAAGCCCTCAAATATCAAATTTAATGAAAATCTGTCTAGTGGGAGCCGAATAGTCCCTGCGGACAGACGAACAGACGGACAGACGTGACGAAGCTAATTGTCGCTTTTCTCAATTTTGTGAAAGCGCCTAAAATGATGAAACACGCTGTTGACCAAATAATTTTGTGATGTGCAACAGTGATGTGGCTGTAAAGGAATATAAGACCTCATTTCCTCTACTTTCGTCGTTCTACATTAACGTGACGGTCGGGATGGCGCAGTCGGTATAGCTACTCGCTAACGGCTGGAAGGTCCGAGGATCGTATGCGGCTGGGGTGAGATTTTCCGTGTCGTTCACACCGGCCTAGAGGTCGACCCAGCCTCCTGTACAAGGAGTACCTTGTCTCTCCTGGGGTCAAGGTGCCCGGCAAGTTCTGCTGACCACTCACCTCTTTCTGGGGCTGGAGTACGGATGGTTTGGAGGTATACTTACGTGTCCCCTCTATGCCTGCATCGGTTTATCTTTGGGTGATCTTTGCCTTTATAGAGTTTATTAATAAGTGCCGCTGTTGCGGGGAATTTTCTGCCTCATCTTCAAGGCACATTAGTTATTCTCGTGAAAAAATGGCTGCGGGTTTATTTTGAACGCTTTTACTGAACTATACGTCTTGAAATCTCATAATACCTTAATATTTACCTGTGTGTTCATTTCGTTCACTTTGTCCTGAGACTACATCAAAGTTTTCGGCACAATTACTCGTACGAAGCTGTAGCAATAAATGTAGCCGTCAGTTATGGATGTTGACGTCACATAACGTATAACAGTGGTTTACTTGGAAATTGGAAATTGTGTGCGTGTATCCCACAAGAGCGACCATTAGCCGATCCATTGACAGAGCATAACAAGGTTTGGCTTGGGTTTCCCTTCTCACTCAACCCACCCACCCACTCACTCACTCACTCACTCACTCACTGATTTTGCGACAGATAGGAGTTTCAAAGTGCTCTGTGGCCTCCGATTATGTTGCAATTCCCATATTTACTGTTGATGTGGTTTAGGTATCATTTAATTTAACGATTGGGCCCTTGTGAACATTAAAACAAAATTCAGGGTTCTAAACACCGCAGAAATGTCTTGACCAGCTGATCGACATCTAGCTTGTCAAGAGACACATAATTGAGTTTGTTATTTGCTCTGGTGTGATGTTTTACAGAACGGCCTTAATATCGTCGGTGGGGCTTGTGAGGTGGACCGAGAGCTTTAGAGATGGCCATTGAAGTTTCGGGAGGAAATTTAGTAAAATATTTACTGAGGAAAGAATTTCCGCGTATTTGTTGAACTTTTGAATAAGTAACAAGACAGGCTATGTATGTATGTGTGTATAAAACTTAACATTGAAGCGCGTTCGTGCAAGCGTTTTTTCAGTGGAAGAGCAGTACGTGTTAACGTATACTGAGCGTGCGTTTTTAGCGTTTGTTATCCAGCATGCAATGCGCAAGCGCCGTATTGTCGTCCGTGTTCTGTCAGGCTTAAAATATTTTTCCACATTCTGCCATAAACGGCACAATTTTCGGGGGCAAAATTTTTGATTGTAAAATGTGTTTTGTTTTTCTGTACAAGTATGTCAGAAATATTTATTTTTCTGAGAAGAACTGAGCGAGATATGAGCATAAATATCTTTTGGTCTTAATGTAAATTACCGTACATTCTTGTCAGATTTTAATGAAACTTGACCTTTTTCGAAAAACACTCAAATATCAAGATTTATGAAAATTCTTCCAGTAGGAGCCGAGTTGTTCCATGTGGACGAACTGACAGAAAGGCATGACGAAGCTAGTTGTCGCTTTTTGCAATTTGGCGAAAGCGCCTAAAACGGCCTTCGTCATAAATACCTAACTTCAACTAGGCAAGGAAAGTTCGAAGGTCGTGCTGTGGTGAATACAACGCTTACCGTCTGCTGCACGTGACACCGTACTTTCTACCAGAAAGTCATCAAAGTTTCGCAGCAATATGCTCTCTCCTTCTTTAAGTAAGAAGAAACAAGATGAAGCCAGCAGGGGGTGGTGGACCTTGGCTTCACGTAGCAGAGCCTCAGGTTCTGCCCAGGATGAATTCATATCTAAGCTTTTACGTGAAAAAAATTGGCACTGGAGCTTACTAATCCCCGAATTATTTCTTTTTCTCCGACAAATCACCATTTCACCATTACTCCAGCTATTGCCGCCCAGTCCGGTGTGTGACAGACCCGTACAAGCAGCACTATTGTCTAGATCAAAGAAGTCGTGGTAACATGCAGTAAACACAAATTTTAAATTGATTACGTTACACGGGTTATTTGGAGCCGTAGCGTGGTAGGTATAGTGACTACGCCACGGATTGTGTGGTCCGGGGTTCGTATCCGAGTATAGTTAAGGGATTTGATTCTTTTCCAAAGCCGTCCAGACAGGCTCGGGAGTCCACCATGCCTTCTGTTCAAAGGACAACGTTGTTCTTTCCAGCGGGTAATGCGGTCGGGTCTTAAAGGTAACCATTAACCTCCTTCTAGCGAAGAACTTGAAAATCAGTGCAGCTATCTTAGTCTTAGTAATAGACCAACTTAAAGCACAAATTCTTGTTTTATAATAAGTTTATTATATTCCTCTACACGTTTCGAGCACTATTGTGCTCATCATCAGGAGGTCAAAATTGTATTATACAGCATCTGGTATCACCACACTCTGCAGGTGGTTGTCTGGTGCCTCTGCGCACCGGCGGCCACCTACAGAGTGTGATGGTACCAGATGCTGTATAATACAATTTTGACCTCCTGATGATGAGCACAATAGTGCTTGGAACATTTAGAGGAATATAATAAACTTATTATAAAACAAGAATTTGTGCATTAAGTTGGTCAGTTACTAAGATTATACTGAGATGCACGGTCAGCAAAACATCAAAAGAAAGTGCAGCTATGTTTCAGTGGCGTGGACAGGGAAAACCCTTACCATTTTACATGGATTATTTTCGAACTTTATGTAAACTGCCAGTTACATGCTGTGGGTCATAAATCGCGTGCCTGAGACAAAACCTACATGTACTGAAGGTTTGGCCTTTGTTTTCCATTGAATAAAGTGATGAGTAGTTAAAGTTGTCCCTGTGGGTGTTTGAGAACCATGCCATGAAAGTGCATGGGAAATAAACGTAGTGCTAGGTACACACTTAGTCTCGTCACGGGAAGGAGTTGGGTGATCAGCCTCACCTCCTGACGGCTGCTGCCTCGGGGAAAGAACCCCGAGACTACGAGTATCAAAAACGGTCTGGTCGCTAGAGAGCCGAATCAATGTACTGACTGAGCTATTGCAATTGCCGGATGAAGTGGTCTTAAAAAAATTATGTAATTATCGAAATAACTCCAATGTAGTTGACTGAGATCGCCAGACCATGTTTCAAAGTGTGTGTGTGTGTGTGTGTGTGTGTGTGGACAGTTTATATGTTGTCTTGCGTCCTCAATAAGACCCATGATGTTAAATTACCAGCGCGTGTTGCAACTTTTTGGCTGTCAAATATTGTAAGTACCTGATTTGTCGAAAAATAAATTATTTCAAGTAAGTTTGGTCGATATTGCTGTATTGCTCCTGGATTTGTTAACAGTCATGTCCACATTAGAGTGTAACTGACTATAAATCTGATTGAGACAACATATTACAGTGTAATAAGGTGCCAGGCGCCACTGTGGGTAGTTTGGGCGTGAGTGTGCGCGCGCCTGTTCGTTCCGGAAGTGGTTATGCCGCGCTGCGACGAGCTATAGTCACGTACAAACAACACTTTGTTCCGTCCTTTATCACTTTTATAGTCATTGAACTTGAAAGCGTCGCAAGTACCATATTTATTTATATATTAGCAATTCCACGGAGTTTTTTGGAGCATGCTGCATGCAATCATATCTATTTTTCAGGCATTCTACAGCGTACTCGGTGGAATAGTGTCTATTTTTAGGCACTGCACAAGGTGCTAGGTGGAATAATGTCTATTGTGTACGCTGCGCTGGATGGAATAGTGTCTATTTTTAGGCGCTGTACACGGTGCTGGGTACAACAGTCTATTTTTTAGACACTGTACACGGTGCTGGGTGGAATAATGTCCATTGTTGAGACACTGTACACTGTGCTGGATGGAATAGTGTCCGTTTTTAGGCACTGCACACCATGCAGGGTGGAATAATGTCCATTGTTGAGGCACTGTACACGGTGCTGGGTACAACAGTGTCTATTTTTAGGCACTGCACACGATGCTGGGTGGAATAATGTCCATTGTTGAGACACTGTACACTGTGCTGGATGGAATAGTGTCTGTTTTTAGGCACTGCACACCATGCAGGGTGGAATAATGTCTATTTCATTTCACATTTCACCCGTCAGATCGGCTGTTCACTTCGCAGTTTTTCCTCTGACAGTTCCATAGCATCTTTCAAAACGAGTTTTCAAGAGATTGCGATATAGTGCTTCGTCTTACAGTTTTCAGTATCCTTTGCCTTGAGGTCATCAGGTTGCTGCTTACGTCTTCTACCTCTGCTTCCCGTCCCTTCTATCTATGTTTCATTAACGTATTTTAGAAGGCAGTTTCTACGGAACAACTGACCAAGCCAGTTAACCTTTCTTCTTTTTATTAAATGTAGGATGTTTCTGTCCTCCTTAACTGTTTATAACACTCAGTTTTTCAGGTGACGATTCTGAATTTTCCTGTCCATCCTTCACCAGCACCACATTTCAAAATTTTCGAGATATTATAAATACATCCCTGATGTCGAAGTGTCAGCATCCTACAAGTCTTTGCTCCTAATATAGCACTTTACTAATTTCACGATCATGAATAACCTGGAGCATTATTTTCTCTGTGCTTCAGGTCCCTACTGACTACGCTGCTTCCAGAACGAGAGGAATTTTTGTCGTAGCTCCCATCTCCCAGGCATTTCTCTTCGGCCGGTTCGCACCCTCTTGATCTTCCCGGCTTGGGAGACACTGACAGCAGTACCACCGTCGGCTTAGCACTCAAGGTTAGTGGAACTCACATGTCGCTCCATCACATCAAGGTGGAGACACCACTAAAGGAGCGGTCAACTCTTAAGACTCTCATTTTATAATTTTCTGTTCTTCCCAGCACGGATTTTAAAACTGCAGTTTTCTGGGCTTTTTAAGCCGTGTGATTTTATCAGTTGATGCTCACATTTCGGAGGAATATAATTTTTCTACTTTAAAGTTTGAAGGAATTGTGTCTCAGTTCAAATTATAATAATAGTCCCCTTGTGGACAGGCATCATCACAGACGGTCCACGTCTTGGGTGTTTATCTCACCAAGAGAACAAAGTCACTGAAAATTAGCTTGATCCTATTTTTTAACACTGAAAATGGAAATATAGTAATCCTGAAACGTCGGCTTCAACATGAGGCCCTATAAAATATGAAAATTCGAAAGAATGCTATCGAAAAGTTTACAGTTTCCTGAAAACGATGATTATAGGACGTGTATAGAAACTTGATACGGGGTTATTAATGCAGTCGCCTACAGTAAACGGTGTTAAATACATGCAACGAAACATACCTGCACATTCAACCAATTTCATTTTCCCATCAGATTCGCTTAGAGAGCGCCTAAGACACATTAAGTCGCAGTGTGAGACCTCTTGGAACGGTTGGTAGTGTGTTTCAGTATCTTCCATTACATTGAATGTTATGTGGTATGTTTTGCTGCGTTTCCTAATGCACCCACGAGCGCTTAGGTGCAAATGACGTGCTAAGGTTTGCTTCCGTTTAGACCCTGAATCTCTGGTGATCGCCCTTGGCCGTATTTGCTTTGAACCTCCCACTTATAAATGTTTGTATGACAGAGTAGTGGATACTGTGTCGAGTTTTGTCAGCTATCCGTACTACATTATCGGTTTGTATATTGCATTATATTGTGCCTGATACGGTACTGAAATATGTATCGAACTGTAAAACACTTGAAATATTAACAGCAATTTTCGTCTGTCAGTAACTCAATTGTGTCACTGCGCGTGGCGTAAGTGATTCTTGTAGATCGTTTCCCTATCGGAATTGCATCACAATTGAAACAAGTGGCAATAGAGTCTGGAAGTGTGATCGTTTGGACACGTAGATAATATTGAAGAGAAACAAACAAACAAATAATAATTTTCAGTAAAGAATATTTAGATGAAGAGTAATTAAAACCGAGGATATGGGACGATAAAATTAAACTCAATCGGAAGTAATGTGTGAAAATGAACTTGAAATGGAAACGCTTCAGGGTCCTTTTCGTCTGTAGACTTTTGAGCTAGCAGTGTTGAATCTTGAGGATAAGAGTTTGTTAGTTCGGTTATACTAAGGTGACCAAAAGAAGTCTCATGGTTTCACCCACATTTCTCTAGAACTGTTACGTCCCCTCCCCGTCTTCAAAGCACTCCACTGTAGTCCCCTGCAGCTATCTGTCAATCCTGTACACATGAATGTCGGTAGTGATGACTACGCGATAACCTTCGCTATCGACAAGCGCTTTGTTCAACCTGATAGAGTTCGGTGGTGCCTGGCGAGGAACATCGCAATAGACAAATGTGGGAAGCCCCGACTTTCATCATTCTCACTACACACATTATTTATTTCGTATGGCACGACGCAGTTTGGTACGAGGCAAGTTAACCTTTTAGGCTCAGTGACTACTGTACGCACCACCTGCACCTCTTGCCCACATAGCGTATTGCTTTGTTTCGCACGGTTTTGAAACAACAGTTATTTCCCTAAAACATGAACGAGCCAGTCTTTATTCTGGAGATGCAAAATGCGGGAACCGATTTTTATATAAGTAATTCAAACGGAGTCGGTCCCAGTGGCCGCGCAGTCTAAGGCGTGGGTCTGCGGCCGCTCGCTTGCTGGGATTGCGGGTTCGAATTCCGCCGGGGGCATGGATGTCTATCTCATGTGAGTGTTGTGTGTTGTCGGGTCGATAACTCGTCCAGAGGAGTCCTACCGAGTTTGGTGAGTCTGAGTGTGATCGTAACCTCATAGAGGAAACCTAGGCCCACTAGTGCTGGGGGGGAATGAAGAGAGTGTTTATGCTGCAAATGGTTGACAGTGGCATAGCTGTCTGTTCTGTATGAATTCTCTCATTATTCTGCTATCTTCTTTGGTTAAAATTGAGCATAGCTCAGTCATGTATAACCTTTTGTCTTCATTTACTCACTTGCTGTCGCTGGAAGTTATTGCCGTCTCTTGACTTAAAATCCCTTAGCGCCATAACGAACTGCTGGAAGTCAAGTTTTGTTGTGAAGTGACGTTACCCAGTGGTTGGATTTTGTCGAGGCGTGAATGTCTGCCAGGCAGGCGTCTCTGGTGATTGAGCAATTGCATGCCAGAATTCACTGCACGCTACATAACATTTGGCATCTCTCCCTCGTCTCTATAAAAATCAAGTAGGTTGATATTTTGAAAACTCTTTCCTCGCTCAATGCCTATTGCAATAGACCAGTAATAATAGAACTGAAGTAACGCTTCACCCCAGACTGTTGGATCAGATAATACAGGGGACGCACGCCAGAGTACATAAAGGGCACATGACACAGTCATTATTTCTGAGGGCACTAAATTTCACTAACGCAGGAAGCAGTAACGTATCTTGAAGTGAGTTTTGAATTATCTGACGAAGGTATGACCCAATATTAAGTCGGCTTATTTGACTTTGCAAATCATGCAGGTTTTTGTATACTTTTGTTTACGTTTCTAATATGGCGTATATTTCCATATTCAGAAGGAGACGATACCACACATTTTGTACACTGTTGTAAGTAGAGTTACTTTAAATCAATATGATAGATAATAAGAACAAATGCACAAGTTTTGATGTTTTGCTGACCGTGCATCTCAGTATAATGTTAGTAATTAACCAACTTAATGCACAAATTCTTGTTTATAATAAGTTTATTATATGCTCTACATGTTTCGAGCACTATGTGCTCATCATCAGGAGGTTAAAAATTGTATTAACATCTGGTATCATCACACCTGTAGGTGGCCGTCCTGTGCACGGGACGGTCACCTACAGGTGTGATGATACCAGATGTTGTATAACACAATTTTTGAACTCCTGATGATGAGTACATAGTGCTCGAAACATGTAGAGGCATATAATAAACTTATTATAAAACAAGAATTTGTGCATTAAGTTGGTTAATTACTAAGATTAAAAATGCACAAGTATTGAAGTGTACACTTCCATGTACAGTCCGATGTTCTCCGACATATATCGATCTTCTTCAGATTAAAATTGTAATCTGTTTGATAATTTATCTGTGTTTTATATATGTATGTTTGATGTCAGTCTCCCTGAAGATGATCTGAAGAAGGTCGAAACATGTCGAAATATCAATGGATTGTACGAATTAGTGTATATTTTAATACTTGTGCATTTGTTAGTACTATCTAATAAAATGTTCTTTAATGCACGGGGATGAACACCCATGGCTATTACTTTATTTTGTACTGTGGCCAACAGGTGCATAATAATTTCACAATTTATCACCCTCCTACATGTTTCGACACTATCGTGTCATCGTCAGGGAGCTTGTAACCAGTAACTTGCCAAGTTACACAAGTATTTCAAATGCAGCTGTTGGTAATACAATTTATTATTAAGATGTTGCACGTAGGTTTCATGCAAGTTCTCATATTATAGTCGTTGAAATCTCAATATTATAAAAGTCCTTAAAATATTAAAATTGTCCTATTTACAATAAAATGGTCTAAAATCATTTTGTTGCTACAATTCTCATCAAGTCAGTCTGTGTGGTGGCCGCATATACGGTGTGTATGTTGATGCTACTGTCGTGCTGGCCCGGTACGTACTGAGTCTGAGTGTTACTTTAATTTATCGCAGCTGCACCAAGATTTCCAGCGGAGTAGACATTTTCAGCTACATATCAACATGAAGACGCAGACAGAGCCTACTCCGAAAACTTCGTTAGTTTGACGTTATTGAGCACGGAAGTGGGGTGGCGGGGGGAATGGACAAATTTCCAATTTAGCGAAACTCTGTCAGGCCAACATTTGTGTCGGTCGGTTAAATGACGAACAACCGACATGGATATTTGGCCGGGTGGTATTAATTTCATTCAGTCTCCGCGAAAACCTCAGATTAAATATTTCAAATTGACATCCTCAGACGCAGACTATTCTTGTACTTTGCTGGTGAAAACGAATCATGGCATCTCATGTATCCCACGTCCTTTTAACTTCTGTGTTTGCATCACGATACGCTTCTAGGCTTAAGTACGTGGTGATTTACAATTTTGAAGGTTGGTGGGGGGAGGGGAGGAAGTTAGCTCAAGAGGTGACACTTGTAAGTGTTTCGACAGTCGGCCAGTGCACCGAATACCATGACTGGTTTATTAATAAAGTGCTTTTACTGCAATAGCTACATGTCATGCTGACTACTTGCTAGCAAGCAGTCAGCATGACATGTACCTATTGCTGTGTGAACAGTGCTAGACTCCTGATGATGAACAGATATACTGTTCGAAACACGTAGAGTCCTATTCCAAAAATTAATTTGAGAAATTAGTGCTTCTCGTTGGTTTTATTATAAGAATGTATCACGATGCACGGTCCTCAGAATGTCAAAACACACACAAACACACACACATATACATGTATATATATATATGTTTATTTTGTCCAGAGTACATTTATTTGTTTTCTATAATTCTTATAGAAAATTTCAGATTTTTCTATAAGAATTATATAAAACAAATAAATGTACTCTGGACAAAATAAACATACATATATTCGGGAAGAAATAAAGAGTAGACTGAGGTCAGGAAATGCTTGCTACCATTCGGTGCAGAATCTTTTGTCTTCCAGGTTGCTGTCCAGGAAATTAAAGATTAATATATATAGAACTATAATCTTGCCTGTTGTTTTGTATGGGTGTGAAGCTTGGTCGCT
>Ga0123352_10001769_pt1 | contig 29275 bp, 19 predicted proteins | sample TergutLab28metaG_FD_89700 | JGI IMG/M metagenome (GOLD analysis project Ga0123352, IMG submission 89700) | Labiotermes labralis P1 segment gut microbial communities from Petit-Saut dam, French Guiana - Lab288 P1 | ecosystem: Host-associated > Arthropoda: Insects > Digestive system > Gut ... | reverse complement strand
GAAACTAAAATATGCTACAAGATTTCATTAGTCCAGTGATTGATAACTAATTTAAATGTAATTTTATATTTGTCAACATGCCACACCGTACACATAAGTGTACTAATACTCTTTATGATTATGCCATTATTAATTATTAATACTTATGTTAGTTTAATGTATGAACTTAAAAAAATGGAAAGATATTTACGAGTAAATTTGTTGGGACGGGGCCCTCGTCTTATGAAAAAAGAATTTACCGGGCCGCGGTCTCACAAAGGTTGAGAAACACTGGTCTAGATAGAGAATATGTACTTTGGTCTCCTTACTCACTCCTTGGCGGCAGTGGGAATGATTGGGTTCATGAGTCGATCTAGGCAAACCTTGAATGTAACTGAGGACATGTTACATAGGCTGTGAAGGTTACTGGTACGTGAAGTTTGTGCTCTTAAACTATTTTATAATTAAAGTGTATAAAGAATTGTCTGTTCATTAACCGAACCGTCTTCTACTATTACTGCAAGTATTATTAGTGGAATTTCTAAGTTTTTACTGCCACTGACCTTTGTAGTTTCATTTTATACAGCCAACACAATTACATGGGGAAAAGTACAACGTCGAAGCGGTCTTTATCCATATTGTTAAGTCATATGGGGAGCGGAGGTTTAGCTCCACTCATTCTTAACCTCGGCACTCGATGGGGAGGGGAGTGATCAACTTCACTTCCCGACCGCTTTAAGCCCTGTAAAGAACTCCGGTGCTCATTGAGTAGGAGGCTGGGTTGGTCCCAGAGCAGGTATGGATATTTTCTGGAGAGGGGGGAAAAAGCATTGTCCCTGCCGGGATTCGAACCTCGCACCGTCCAGCCCAGACATATTCATAATATTCAATACTTATTGCTTTTCCACTGCGACAATGTTTACGCGAACGCGTCTTAATGTTACGTTACTGTACAATGACTGTCTTGTTTTTTAATCTCTATTCTTTGTACAGGATATGCTTAGTCTCTCACTGAAGTGTCTGTTTGGTTTATCTAGGCCTATCGCATGAGAATGTACCTGGATGATCTAAAAAAAAAAGCAATATGCTGTACCACTAGAACACATTATTTACAACACTTCAGCTGCAGAACTGCTGTTTATGCATTCTGTAAACGTAGCTGAAGGCACCTATGGTATCTTAGCCGGACGTAGTCCACGCCCTCGCATTCTTTTTCTTTCAGATCCATTTTAATATTGTTTTTCCATGTGCGCCTAGACCGTCGAAGCAGTCTCCTTGCCTTGATTTATCTGCCAAAATCCCATATGCTCTTTTCTCACCTATTTTGCCACATGTTCCATCCATCCTTGATGTGTTAGTTGTAGTGTTTGTTGGGTACAAACCATGAAGCTTCTCATTATGCAGTTTCCTCAAGATTTCTCAGACGAGTAGCTACCATGGAAAAAGCGTATGGAAAGCACAGGGACTACAAATGTGGGGGGGGGGGCCACAAACTTATCTCCACAAATTATTATTTCCACAATATCTGAAGATCCACGCACTATTCGGGCCGAATTCAAGAGTGTGCGCAAGAATTGAACTGTTCGCGCGACTTCTTCAGCTTGCCAAACCTAGTCTCATGATAGTACATACAAAGTTTGACTGCAGTGCGCGAAAATTAATATCTCACTTTATGAGACTGTGTAATTTTTTTAGAGGACATGATAAATTCTTGAATGAATGAACGATTTTTTAAATATACTGTCATTGAAAAACAGCTTCGGAATTCTTGAACCCATAAATTTTTTAATGGCACGGGTGCAGAAATATTAAGCCCATGCAAATATCAATAAAAAATACCGGAAATGTTGTCTCCTGTATTTTGCAATCAGCTTTTCACGGTCTTTGCTTGTCAAGACCTGTTTTAACCGAAAACATGTGGGTTAAGCAATTTTCAGAATTACGTCTTAAAAGGTAAAGCTGTCTGGAGAGTGGATTTGCAGCGATATGTGTTTTCATTTGGGGACCACAGTGGCACAGTGGTTAAGGTGCTGTGCTACAGAACGGAATGTCTCTGGCTCGATTCCAGATGGTGTCATTGGAATTTTTCATTGACATAATCCTTCCGATCGTACTATGGTCCTGGGGTCGACTCAGCCTCTAACAGAAATGAGTACCAGGAGTATTTCCTGAGGGTAAAGGCGGCCGGTGCGTAAGGCTGACAACCTACCACCATTCTGCGCCGTTGTCATGTAATACGGGAACCTTAACTTCCTGGAACCCTCTGGGCCACTCCAGGCCTGTAATGGGACTGATTTATGTTTTATATGTTTTCATATTTTTTGTAGATTTTCCATCACGTGGCCAGTGTTGAAATGTTATTTGGTAGGTTACTGCTAATAAAAAAATTGCAAGAGAAATTCGTTAGGTCAAAACAGGCTAAACGGCCCTGTTATTCATGCAAAATGGACGTTTTTTTTCAGTGATTTTGCAAAGACAAAGGCCAGGAAGGAAATTTCGAAGTCAGAATCTAATCGAGGGTCTTCTTGCGAAAGTAGCAGATGTTTGTTCAGATTTCAAAAAATTCATTTATTTAACTGCCAGTATTTTTCGGGTTGGCGCATAAGTTCTTGGGTAGGTTTCACCGAAAAGTTACAGACGTCCTCGAATTGAAAGTCACGTCCATAATGCACATGAGTGTAAGAAACAGCATTTAACCCTTCAAACGCCAAGTTAAATCCCATCTTTCATTTGCTGGCATTATTAGGAGCTCACCATATGCTCCACGTTAGCAGGATAAAGGTTAAATGAACATTTTAATTTGAAAGGAAACAGTAGGTGAAAGGGAAATTTTATGGGAAGTTGTTATGCACATTTTGGCTGTGACAGGGCCCATTGGCAAGCTTTCCATAAGGACCCAAATATCCTAGCTACACCTCTGTTCATAAGTAAAGAAAGAGTAGAGCTACTGGCTGATAATAGTGACAGTGCTTACGATGTTTCCTTGACAGAACTGCGGCTTCAGGAAAATGTTCGGTGTGAAGTTCGCGCCGTTGAACATCCCGCTGCAGCGGAGGCTGCAGACACTAGCAGCTTGTGCCTGGTTTGTGACGGTAGGGTTCGGCCCAACCCTGTGCATCTTTTTCATGCTGTACCTAATTTTGTGGACCCGCTACAGCCTCCTGGCAGTACTGTACGTGATGTGGATCTGGTATGACCGGGACATCAGCAACAGAGGAGGCAGACGGTAGGTTGCTGGCTACGGGCTGGGTAACAGCCATGGCACCTGCCCATTATGCTGTGTAGTTTGTACCGAGGGATAGTTTATTTGTTATTTGTTTTTTTTATGTGCGTTAAAAAAAATGCGAAAAGCGACTATTAGCTACGTCATGTCAGTCCGTCTGTCCCTCCATCCGCATGGAACACTCGACGGAGTTTCGTAAAATATGATATTTGAGTATTTTTTTTTGAAAATCTGTCGAGAAAATTCAAGTTTATCTAAAACCTGACAAGAATAACGGGTACTTAACGTGAAGACCAGTGCACATTTGTGATCACATCTCGCTCAGTTCTTCTTAGAATGATGAGTGTTTCGGACAGAAGTTGTAAATAAATCGAAACACACGTTTAAGGTTCAATATTTTTCTTTTCTTAAATTGTACTGTTTGTGAGATAGTGTGGAAAAATATTGTACAGCCTGACAGGCCACGGATGACAAACAGAGCGCATGCGTATTGCATACTGGATATCTAAGGCTACAAACACACATTCAGAATATGTAATACTGATTTTCCACGGCAGCAAACTGCTTGTCTTATTATGTTCAATATTTGTTTTTAAATCGTGCCTTTAATGAGATAACGTGGAAAAATATTGTAGAGCCTGACAGGCCACGGTTGACAATTAAACAGGGCGCATGCGCATTGTATACTGAATATCTAATGCTACAAATACACATTCAGAATATGTAATACGTACTGATTTTCCACGGCAGCAAACTGCTTTGTCTTATTACGAATTCAGTAGCCTAATTTATACAGACCGATAAGTGTTTGGTGGAATTGAAAGGCTGTGAAAGGAAATGAGCATGGTTTGTTTTAAGGTACTGTGCTGAGGGTTTCTGTAGACAGAGTAAAACCATGGATAAATGGGTCAGGACTGTCGATCTTCGAGATGAGGTAAGATTCCGGGACCGACGAAACGTGAAGGGGGCTAGCTAACCGTAGAACCCCAGACCGTTTGTCTACGCCACTCTTGTTAAGACTTCCTCTGATGTTCTCCTTTTACACTGTTTCTTATATCAGATTTTACATTTCGGCAGGTCAGATTGGGCCAGACAGTGGATGTGGTGGGAATATCTCCGAGATTATTTTCCGTTGCGCCTTGAAAAGACGGTCGACTTGGACCCCAACAATACTTACATATTCTGCGTCTTCCCTCATGGCGTTCTCAGCGCTGGGGCGTTCACAAGCTTCGCTACTGATGCTAACAATTTCGGCAGTTTATTTCCCGGTCTGCGACCGTATCTAGTCACTCTCGCCGGACATTTCATCACACCCTTCATTCGAGAACTCTCTCTGGCACTTGGTAAGCACGAAGGCGGTAAGAGCATCTTCAGAAGCACTGGTTTTATTATGCGCGTTCGCAGAATTGCGAAAAGCGACTATTAGATAGATTTTTATTGGGTTCGAACCCTTACGGTCCCGATGGGAACCGCGGTGGCACAGTGGTTAAGGTGCTGTGCTACAAATCGGAAGGTCGCTGGTTAGACCCAGCTGGTGTCATTGGAATTTTTCATTGATATAAAATCCTTCCGATCGCACTATGGCCCTGGGGTCGACTCAGCCTCTAACAGAAATGAGTACCAGGAGTATTTCCTGGGGGTAAAGGCGGCCGGTGCGTGAGGCTGACAACCTTACCACTATCCCGTGCCGTTGTCATGAAATCTTGGAACCTTAACTTTCTGGAACCCTCTGGTCCACTCCAGGCTTGTAACGGGACTGATGCTTTACGGTCCCTATGCACGTAGGCCTTATGGCCCTTTGTGCCCCATAATCAGACATCAGATCAAGAGATCCCTGACCCTTTACCAAAGTTCCAGATGGCTCTTAGATTTAAAATCTTAATGTCCTCTGGGTTCAAGAAAGGAACCCAGGTATACTATCCTTTTCACTGAAAAGCGAATCCCCTCCAGGTTCCCCAACGGGGACCCTATGGAGAGAGATACCTGCTTACAGGGCATTTCTATGTCTCTTAATATATATCTTTTATATCTTTCCCTCAGAGTCCCGGTAAGGGAGCCTCCCTCCATGTTCCCTAACAGGGTCCCCATGGACATGGATACACCGTCACCAGAGCCACATCTATTCATTCATTCATTCATTCATTCATGCATGTATGTCTGCCGAAGTCCCCAACAAGGAGCCCTCCTGTATATGGGGAAAAACGTATGGTCACCGTCCACGGAGCCCCAAGCAGACGGAAGGCCTACATACAAAGGGGTGTGGTCTGGTTCCCCAAGGGGATCGTAAATGACGCTGCTATCTCTACCCCAGTGCCATGCGGCCTTTGGCACAATACCTTCCACCTTGGTTTGAGTAGACCAGAGAAAAAAGTAGTAACTTTTGCCAAGTTTTAATGGGAGAACTCACTTTATCAGGGATCAGAATGTGGCTTAAATTATTTGTTTATGTAATGACTGTAACTTTCTTTTCAAAATTTTTGATACGATGAATGTTTAACGGAATGTAAATACAAATTTCTGAATATGTGAAGAAGTGAGCTAGAGGAATGCTTTACTTAACGACGCGGTTAAATGCAATGATTGCTTAAAATCGGTAGCAAATAAATGACATTTGATTGTGAAGCATTGGAGGAAAGATATTGACAAAGATAAGCCGAGGTTCTCAGAGGAATCTGTTTTGGAGTAATATGATTCCGTAACTGGAAAATCTTCTTAACAGTAAGGGTACAGTCTTTTAAATAGCTTTAATTTAGACCGGTTAATCAACCTTAAGGCTTTTAATTTTGGTGCATTAGCTATAATGTTATTGCGGTTCTTTTTTGTCCAATTGGTATGCTGGAGATAATATTTGCAAAGTGATCAGTTTTCCAAAAGTAGTGGCCAGGTGTAACATCCCAGGAAAATGAAAACCTCTACTACATGGGGGCTGAAGCCTGTAATGTCTGCAGTGGCAATGTGTCTGTAATAAATGAATCTATAAACAAATAAGATGAAATAAGTAATAATGCATTTAGAAAAGACATTGATTTCATGTGGGTACATTTGTCCACTCCTCTAGTTCTTGGATGTGGTATAATTGAGAGATGTTACCGGATTCACAAGATTGTTGATTCTGAAACGTGCTCTTTGCCAGGTGGTTGTCCATCGTCTGTGGATGGTTTGAACTACGTGTTGAGCCGACCGGGAAATGCAGTGGCGCTTATTGTGGGAGGAGCCTCCGAGTCGCTTGAGTCACGACCAGGCACCTACAAGATCATCCTGAAGAGACGGAAAGGATTCGTGAAACTGGCTTTAATACATGGGTAGGAGAGCAATCTGAAGACAATCTAAGCGATTTTGCGAAGCAGATAAGGAAATGAAGAGAGAATCAATCATGCAGTGACTAATAATGCACTGCCAAAGCTTTCCATTGCAGCTGTCTGGAATTAAATTTGATGAAGGTCTACTGTTTCCCCTTATTAAAATGGGTATGCTTCAGTATGTTAATTATACTGAAGTATGCAGCCACCGTTCTTCAGTGTAAAGCCGGTGTGTTTATTCAGCTGCCCAATTATCTATTAATTCTCCCACCCTTACAAATATCCAAATGATGCACAGTGAGGTGTGGGGTCCACATGGCTGTGATGATAAAGAATACCACATTGTGGGATGTGACTTTATTCACAGGACTACATGGGCAAAGAAAGGCAATCCCTATAGCGGCCTGGACAGGTCTTGAGGGTTTCAGGAAGTTGGGGCTTCCAGATTTCAAAACAGTCAGCCTTACTCACCGGCCGGAAGGATTATGTCAATGACTAATTCCAGTGACACCACTGGAAAAAATTTGTGACCTTCCGGCCTGTAGCGCAGTGCATCAACCAACTGCTCCACTGCCTGTCCCTGGGCTGAATGAGGTCACATAATAACTAGCAAGCTCCATGGGGCTGTGTCCATCTTGAGAATTTAACAGTCTTGGCTAATCAAGAATTTCCTCGCGTTTTGTGGAGCTCGAAGGTTTGTTACTGCAGAATTTCACAAATTTTCCAAAAATCTGGGAACAGCCTCAAAATTTTGAACTGAAACTAGTTCCATCCTGATGACCAACAAATATTAAGGGCCACCGTACACAATTCAGTATCGAAGGCGATTTTGAGTCCTGAATTCATGCACTGCTGCCTTAACTGTGTTTACAAGACAGTGACACCTGTCCCTTTCCTCATCCAGATTAATCCATACCTTTAATTTCCTTCCTGTTTCTTTACAATTTTTTTATATTATCCTCTCTTCTATGCCCAGGTCTTCAAATTGTTATTCTTTCAGTTTTCCCCTCCGACATCATATCCTTGATGACAAAATCCGTATTCATTCAAAGTCTGGAGACATTTTGTGTGAAGATGGTCATAGAGAGATTGGTTTTACCTCCAAAGTGACTGATGAACATAAAACTTTGTTTGTCACATAGGACTCCGTTGGTGCCTGTGATTTCTTTCGGCGAGACTGATGTCTATGACCAAGTGCAAAACCCTCAAGGTTCTCGGTTACGGCGGGCCCAGGAGTTTTGCCGAAGATTAACTGGGATTGCTCCTGTCGCTCTTCTTGGTAGAGGTCTGTTCCAGTACTCATTTGGAGTAGTGCCCCAGCGTCGGCCAGTCACCACACTCGGTAACGTATTACTCATCTGAGTAGGAGGTATTAAGATACTTAAGAAAACTTTGGGCTCAGAGAAGCGATTCAGTACTAGAATATCACTTGTATCTCAGACACGGCGTTCTGACCGCCATAATTTCAAGAAATTGAACCCGATGTGTAGTACGTTTTTCATCAGGACCAAGCAAGTTGCCCAAAGTGGTTTTCATTTAAGAACAATACCAGTTAGTAAGATTATGTAGCATAATTGGTAGATGGATGATGGAATATGGAGCATTTTTGGAATGATACTGAGTGGGGAAACTGAAGTATACAGTTGCCACTTTGTCCACCACACATCCCACACGGAGGGGTCTGGGTTCTAAACACAACTGCCATTCTGAAAATCCAGCAGTCTGAGTGCCTTTAAATCTTCATACCAGCCATTATTAGGCACTGCAGTCAATACAGGCAAACCTCGATGTACAGGCACACTTTTTAACAAATTCAGATGTGGCAGTCAATCAAAAAACTGAATAACATGGAATTTCATTTCACACACTTCTGTGGGCACTAAGTGAGGGGGGCACTATCTGACTGTTTCTATAATACTGCTTTTGAAGAAAAGCCAAAATGTTGGACTAGTTGAACAGTAATGGTCATTTGATACCAGCCATTCCATTGTGTTGTGGTACTAACTAAAATATTGTTCAGTCAAAACACAACAATATATTCAATAATGTAAAGTTGCTACATGTTTTGGTTACAAGTAACCATCATCAGGCAGACATTTCAGTACATGGACATGACTGTGGCACTGAACATGTCATGTCCACGTACTGAAATGTCTGCCTGTTGATGGTTACTTGTAACTGAAACATGTAGCAACTTTATATTGTTGTGTTTTGACTGAATGATATTCTAGTGAGTAATGGTCATGCTTATTTTAACGAAAAATAACCAGAAAGATTTATGCTTAATCACGACAAGGTTAACAAGTTTCTTCTCATATCTAACGATACAAACAAAGTGATACTAAAGACTGTTGGCAAGTAACTTTTGCTCCATTCTGTGTAGTTGCTACACATTAATCAACTAACCAATTATTAGAACAGTCATTCTTGAGAAGCTAGTAGTTCCTCAGTTAGCCAAGAATTCCCTGTGCTATATGGAGCTCGAAGTTTCATTATGGTGTTCACATGAGCCTATCCTGAGCCAGATCAGCCCAGTTCTCCCCTTTCCAACAGATTTTTTAAATGTCCGATTTAATAATTTCCATTTATGCCTAGGTCATACAAGTGGCTTGTTTCCCTCATGAGTTACTATAAATATATTATAGGGTAAACTGTTGGCTTTGTATTCTAATGCTGAGATCTTAAATATTTATCACATAGTGCTTGAGGAACCTAAACAAGCCATTTTATTAGTGTTATGTTTCTTTAAAGAATTGTGATATCAATAATTCATAAATTAATAAATATTTAACCTATAATTTGTTGTTATGAACATTCTTAAGATATAAAGACTTACAGTAAATTAGATTTCATAGAGTATGCTTGTAATTTTAAACAAAGTGAGTGGAGTTTATTACAAGATATGCAGAAATATGAGACATGGGCTTCTGACAAGGGTATCTTTATTTTTGGTGGTGACATTGTGTCAGACTGAAAGCAATAGGTTACTCCATAATGCTGATGTTGATCCACAAGTCAAGACAGTTTCAAGTCTAAAAGAAAACTAAATAGGTATATGTAGACATATTTATAATGTGGGTGTGCTGTTGCTTAGGCATTCAGAATAACTGAGACATAGGCCACTCTAAAAATACTCTGCATGATGGGACATATGTGAGGTTTAATTGTTTGAAGTGGAAATCCTGATTGTCAGGTACTTCTTGATTGTAAAAATAATTCAAGTAGGAAACAGGCCTCTTAATGTAGAAATTAAACCTCTGTATTAATTTGCAAATTTCCTGCTTAATATTTTGTGGGTATTTACCATCAGATGCACATGCGCTTCTATATTTCACACTAAAATATACATGACATTTTCTCAGTTTTAATTATATGACCAATTTTATATAACCCTTAATGAGAGGTCCAGTTTAAAAATATTTCTAAGTAACTTCTATGAATTTATCACTACAGTTTTTACCATCCCAATTTAAAACAAACTCATGACAAATTGGTGGAATTGGTTTTAATAAAGCTGAAACAGCAAAGTGAAATATGTAAAATATTTGCTTGTTTCAGTTGGAGCACCGATACCAATTCAAAAAGTTCCAGAACCAACAGTGGAACAAATAAATGAACTGCACAAAAAATTCACTGAGGAACTGACAGCTCTGTTTGAGACAAAGAAACATTTGTACCTGCCAAACTCCGAGTCGGTCAATCTAATTATCTTATGAGTGTGACGAATTATTGGAAAAGGGAAGGAAGCTAGAGTCTAGTGATAAACTGCGTATTTTGAATAAGATTGCATCTCACTTGTGTTATATACAGCATATATTCTGGGACCAATATATACATTTATTTCACTATTTCTGTATGTTAAACAGTTTTGTTTGTATTAAAAGATGTGATGAAAGAATGCTGATGAATTTCTTTCTCAAAATTAATTGTCAGTTAGCTCTTACATAATTGGTCCTTACATGATGTAGTACTGTACATATATATGACTTGTTATGTTGAGTCTCTGATTTATAAAATTGTTGACTAATTTTACTGCTATAAACTCAAATGGTGCTTGTTTATAAGGCTATGCACTATTGTGCCATCATGCAGTTGTTCTCTCGGTGGAGGTTCGATATGTACATGTTATGAATGGAGGCAGACACACCCATACATCACCATTAAATACCTAGTTGAAACATAGAGTATATGTAATTTACCAGGAAAAACTGTTTTTATTATTTTTATATGTGTTTAAAAGGGCTGTGTTTTCTTTAGTCACCTTTTGATGTTTAAATTTTGTTATATAAAATGCAATATATCTTCTTGAAAGAGGAGTACAACATATGTGCAACCAGATTTAAATGGAGAATGAGTAAACATTTACAAGGGTTGATTATGTTAATAATAATAATAATAATTATTATTATAATTATTCCTCCTAACATCTTAAATACCTAATAGTATGCAATATGTCCATCAGTGTTTGTTATCTCAGTATGACTGCACTGTTACCTCCAGGTATTTTTCGCTGTACAATCTAAGTGACTTGAAGTGTACATTTTTCATGGTTAACAGGCTGTATGAATGACAAAACTTACAGTATATTACCCTCAGCTTCTCAATAGAGTCGTTATCGTCATTGTCATCATCCTCGTCAGCATCATTATCATCCTCATCATCAGTATTTGCTTAATTTAAAATTAACAGGTATATAACTTAGGTGCAATGTAGGAACCATACCTACATATTCATTAAACATGACTATTGTGATAATGGATAGCAGAATTTCCTAATTTATTTTTTTCATTTTGTAATGCATGATTTGTAATATATCCATTAAAGATTGGTCTACCACAGCACTGTCATTTTAACAACCTGGATATCTGGCTGCGAAGTGGGCTTACAAATATTTATTTGTAACAAATGCTTTATTCAAAAAATGGACTAGCTTTAATATTTACAAAACCAATCAGAAACAAGCTGTACATAGCTTAACTGACTTTCATTGATTTTAATTGATCAGTGATGTGTGTGCTTAGAGAATTGAACTTGGTCTGCATATTGCATGTTATTTCAGTTCATTAGTGGTTGTTGGGTGTTATGACAGTGTGAATGAGGATATGAGAAAAGAGTGAAAGATACTTAACACCTTGTTAAAGACAGAAGTAATTCAAAATGAAATGTTGATTGTTGCTCTATACAGTGGTTTATCTAATGTTAGCTATGTTTAACTGCTTTATTATTCTGTTACTTGTGGATTTATGACAAAATTGCAAGTTCTCTGGTTGGAAGGACCAGAGGATCTATAGTGTGAATGTTACGAATGACTTTCATTCATTCAGTATTTATGAAATTATGAACAAAAATGCTTTCATTGTCAGGAGGAACTACAGTACTGAAGTGCTACATCTGTAGAATGTTATGCCAACATACATGTCAGCAGTATCTCTAGGAACACTGAAATAATTAAATTTCAGAACTACTGCATCTAGTTTAAAATAATTAAGTTTAAAAAGTAAAACATAAAGTTTCTGAACCTTGTACAATTTACCTCTGCTACACTATGCCAGTTTTGTCGAATATTTATAATGGCATCAAATTTTGGTAAACAATGAAGGCAATTGTATATTCCAAAATGGAGTATAATCTATTATCCAGTATTAAATGAAATTATGGTGACAGTGGGCTAAATGAGTTGGCCTTGTTTGTATGCCCATATTTTGGAATGTAATAATCCTAAAATTGAACATCACACATGCAATTTATGTGGGAAGTGATGGATATAAACGGTCAAGGTATAGTTACTACAACAGAAACATTAAAGTTGTGACATCAGCAGCTGAGTGATTTGCTCATATGCATCTGCCAAATGCATAAAACCAACTTTTTTGTCTTACTATCAGCGCAGAACTTCACATAGTTTGCAATGTATTTTAACTTCAGAGTGCCATCTTGATGGCTTACTTACAGAGAATCTTTATTGTATCTGACACCTACCATTTGCCACTTCTTGCAGCTACTCTGTTGCACATGTGGGGCAGAAGGGGGCTAGATTAATACAACATGCTAACTGAAAGTGGTGCCCAGTAGTTGTCAAATAAAATGATAAACTTACATGGATATTAAACCATCTCTGTTGTAACCATAAAATCAGCTTTACGCAAATTGTATATACTAGATGACGTTATGGTGTTAGAGATATTGTCTATTTTCAAAATTTAAGTAAACTTTTGAGATGGCCCCCTGAGGTCAAGCATATCATAATCTTTGCTGATGCTGCATTGGTAGTATTCACTAAAACTGGTTTTATGTACAAATGGTTATGACTTGCTCCACATCCTATTGTCACTTTTGCTCACTTCTGGTATCATGCAGTGTATAATACGGTATGTATGTGACAATGATTGACATAATGTGTGCAGACAAGTGAATGCTCAGCTGTAAATTGGAATTGTTTGCACATGTATGTACCAGAGTTGCTGCAAGACCAGGATCATAGCAGGCCTAGTAGTGTGTCAAGGCCTCAATTGTAACTAATGTACATTTTCTTCTCCCAGTCAAGTTCTAGATTATCTTGTTGTATTGCTTCTAATTGATTGATTATTGACTCTGTTTATGTCCTGCTCATGGCCGCAGTATGATATGATGTGTAACCCCAAATCACTAGGCAATGTCCAAGTATCAAGTACATCAAAGATGTTCCATTATTACTCATTTTATGAGGTGAAAGACTGATACTGGTAACTGCCCTTTGTAAGAATAAAAGTTCCTGCATAAGTACATAAGATGTAAATGTTGTTGTTTCAAATGTATCATTTTTCATAGTAACAACTATTGGCAAATATTAATTTAAAGGAAGATTTGTAGAATTTAATTATGCAAATTGTAAAGCTATTTTCACGTCTTCAGTAACCTCTTAGTAAAGCATTACTTACTTGAAGTACTCTGGGGCTTGTGGTGTCTGTATATTTGTGTGTTTGTTTTTTCTCTTTCGTACTGGGGGGGGGGCTGGGTTGGGAGTGGGCTACATCGTTTCATCAGCAGCTTTTTTTTGTATGCATCTTACTGTTTTAATTAGCTGAATCTTTATTCAAATCTGTTGAAACATTGCCTGTGTTACTAAATACAAGTTTGTTGCTGTGGGCAGAAATATGAATATGGATTGTTCTAAAATATGCAACAAATGTCTGTAGGATTATTGTCAATTAAGGGCTATTATCAATTTCTGAGGTCAGCGAAACATTAACATGTGGCCTATAATTGGCCTAGCTCGAAGCCAGAGAGCAATTTATATGAGTTTGTTAGCCATGACAACTTAATGTTTTGTGTGTTCTGTTTTGCTCTTGTTCTCAAGAATCAACACAGCTTACCTTTCTTGAGGAAGGAAATTAGACTTAAGATATTACCATGTTGTCAGTCCGTCTGTCTTTACACACTTTCTTTTAACTTTTGGAGTCGTCTCCCGAATTTCGTATATCTTGGTGTGAATGTTTCACCACTGGAGCACAAACCAACGGCATACCTTTTAATTTTCCACGTCCAACATTAAGAGCCGCGCGAATTCGAGAATGCAGAGTAAGTTGAAAAGGTTTTCGCAGCCTGCGTACATGATGATTCCATTCTTCTGTTTTATGACTGCGTTAACGGGTATTCAGAAAACGGCAGTTCGAGGCAACCCAAGGTGCTCGTCTTCGGAGGTCGATAGTTCCTCTTGTAGGACGTCGGAATTCCACCGCCCATTTACGGATTGCCATATTAAAAAAAGAACGGAATCCTCCGAACATACTTTCATTGGCTATTAACGCCAAGGAACAAGTTCAGTACGTAGAAATGACATCAGTTTAAACGCAATTCGGACCCTTACCGTGTTTAGCGTGTAAAGTACCAGTACAAGTCTGTGTTCCTCTGCCTCTAATATGCAGAGCACAGCGTAAGACGTAGTAAAATGGCGCCTTCCCCACCCCCAAAATGCATTTTTGCTACAGTAACAATTTTTGCAAAGAGTAATTAATTGTCGATGCGAATGCATGATACATTTTATTGATTGAATTGGCTTTGCGGTTTTCCCCGGGGGGTTTGTTATCTCTGATGCTTTCATCCCGTGACAGCACTGAAGCTGTGATTGTTTATGCTTCGGTTAACTATCGTGTTTGAAGATTCGGGTCTTCTGTGATGTCATGCTGTGGCAATGGACAAGTAGTTCCCGACTTTTCGAAGGGTCGTTGTGTATTCATCTTATGGTTCAAAGAGTCCAAGAGTAATTCTGTTTAGTTTACAATCCTTCGAAACGTCCGAAATACTCGTCGAACGAGACAGCGTCGTATTCCAGAAGACGTGAAAACTTCAGTAACATTGGTTTACAACTCCAAAAATTGCATCAAACCTTCTAAAATAAAGTTTATTACATTATCCTTATCACTTGTATTATGAATGTATGGAACACGTACTTGACACCGTATAATGGCTGTGACCCACAAAGTGCAGTAATGCTATCTTGAGTGACACTATCAGTGTTGTTATGGCTAAATTATTAGAACGCAGCTACTTTCTGTTCTCCATTAATTCTGCAGTGTTTCGGAATTGCGCACATGTACTATATACGAGTATTACAGTAGAACATGCGTACTCTTTCCAACATTGTTATAACACTGGTTAACACTTCTCTGTAACTTTTTTAAGCACCTTTTTAATTGTACCAACCAACTGCACAATGTTTATTCGTTACATCCATTATTGTATTTCTCCCTCATGTTTCGTTGTTATGTTTACCATCATCAGGGAGAACTTTGGTGCCCTTTGCTTAAAACCACGTGTTATGTAGCTATTAACTATTAACGTTCATAATTAATAGCTACGTAACGACATATGGATTTAAGTAAAGGGCACAATTTTTTCCCTGATGATTTTGTAAATTATAACGCAACAAGTAGGAAAAAATAAAATAAGGTGTGTAATAAATAAATTTTGCGCATTTGGTTGGTATAATTAAAAATGTGTTTAATGATATGAAATGCACGGAATGGAATGCTTCAAAATAATTGGTTCTCTGTAACCGTTGTAACCTTATACAGGCGGTAGACTCCCGTTGCACAAAGAGCTGTTCCTAATGCACCAAGCGCCAAAAGCGTCCAACGTATCACCTGAAATTAAAAATTAATTATTTTCTACAGAAAAATATTAGTGATACAAACACTTAGGTTTCGAAACTACAAAACTTACAAATTATTTAGATGCAGTGCATTGTACAAAGGGCTTTACTATTAGTGCACACTTATGATATTCCACGTTTTGAGTTTCCGACATTCCTGAAAGGGTTTTAATGGGTATATTTATTGTTTTACACACCAAAACCTGCAGGCCGTGCAAAGCATAACCCCTGTCTTTCGTGTATACATTTTCTGAACAATAATTAGTTTCACTAAAATACACATCGCAGTGAATACTTGAGGAAGTACGTGGAAAAATACTTTCTGACTGTGAAGTGTGTTTTATCAATTATTATTAGATTGGCAGCAATGTGTTCATATTTTAAAGTATAAAAAACCCTAGTTAACCATTTAAACGTCGAGTTAAATCCTATCTGCCATTTGCTGGCATTATTAAGGGCTCACCATATTATCCACGTTAGCGGGGTAAAGGTTAAGCCTGTCATTATGCTGTAGAGGTTTATGTAGGGTTGCGGCGGGGAGACCATAGGGAAAGAGACCACTTAGAAGACGTAGGTATAGATTGGAGGATAAGGTTAAAATGTATCTTGAAGGGGGGGGGGGGGGACGGGCATGGATTAGATTTATCTGGCTCAAGATGGGGACAGGTGGCGGGCTTTACGAATGCGGTAATGAACTTTGGGTTTCCATAAAATGCGGGGATTTTTTTGACTAGCTAAGGACCTGTTAGCTTCTCAGGAAGGACTTCTTCATGGATTTAGTCGCTATTCCCTCATTGTAACGGTGCTTAGTAGTTATACCGATAGGAATACCAAGCGGGATTGAGAGGCCGGAAACCGAGTCCCGAACTTTCACGAAAACAAATCCCCATTTTTTATAGTTTGAATATTCATTGACACCGTGATTTGATGTGGAAAATAAATTATCACTGTAGGGTTTTATGGGCAAATATAGTTGTGTAGGGATATTTATTTATTTCGGATCCATCACTTGCTGCCTTTGGAAGGCCAGTATATTACATCAAGGAGAAAAGTTCTAGAATGCATGTACAGTAGCTATAGAAAGTTTGCCCACATGTTGCGGTTGAAATCATTCATAATATTTTGCGGCTGTCTGTTAATACAAGGAAAAACTGAAAAAAAAGTAGTTGGGAAAAACGGAATGTAGGGTGGTAAAGTGACAATATGGCCAAGGTGGCACTGATGGAAACATATCTCTGTGGTCTAATGGTGAAATATTGGTCGTTGTGGTAACTTGAGGGGTTGAAAATAAAAAGAGATTGGGGTATTTTTTGATGATGTCTATTTCTGCAAAAACCTCTGTCGGAAATATTCTTTCTAGTAGCAGCAGGGTTGTTATTCCTTGAAGTTCAATATCTTAGTAAAATGTAGAGAAATGTACAGAATTTCATACTCATTGAAGTTCGGGGTTTCTGGATTTTATTGTTAATAATGTGTGATGAAAATTCAAGGGGCTTAATGACAGAGTATGTGCAGTAAACGAAAGTCAAAACCAAACACTGACGAGTACAAAATGGCGAAGACATTGTTTTTGATTCGTGTTGGTACTTTGATGGGACAAGTTAGGCCATGCCTTCCGTGCAGAATGCTTGTGATGTAAGGTACGTCGAGACGAATTGTGATTTTCTGCGTTAACACATTCTGTACAAATAGATTTGAGGTGGTATTAAACCTAACATCCATAGCATTGTGTTTACATATACAGTACATTAAGCATCAGGCAACAATGTACAATTTTATTAAAACAACAGTTATCTAATACACACCACACACCTTTCAACTGGAATTCTGTTCATATTCAGGAGAATGACATTTTTTCTATCGACAATAAAATGGAAAATATTCCAATAATGAAGTAAACAGCACCTGTAAAATGAATTAGGCAAAAGTGGTAGATGACGTAATAATTGGATTTATTGCGTTTTATTGCTGATGAAAAAAATTCACCGTCAAATATAGAGGATGTATGACGACAAAAGTTTTTTAAATAGCAGGGAGTGCTGCGTTACGATAGTCATTTAGAACTTACAGAGAAAAATTAAATTGACTTATTGAAGATCCCGTCCGTACCGCTCAGTAAACACACTTGACCTGTTATAAAAACCAGTCAATTAATGCAGCCTAAGGAAAGTGTCACTTCTTCTTAGGCGCTTTCGCGAAAGTGTGAAAAGAGACTATCGGCTTCGTTATGTGTATTCGTCTGTCCGTACGCGTGGAGCAATTCGGCTCATACGGGAAGGATTTTCGCTTTATATGATATTAAAATATTTTCGAAAAATCAGTCGAGAAAATTCTCGATTTTTTACAATCTGACAGGCATGAGCGATACTTTATATGAAGACACACGTACATTTATGGTAGAATCTCGCTGAATTCTTCTTAGCGTGAGAAAAGTTTCAGACAAAATTGGTGGAGAAAATCAAACATATATTTTATGTTCAGTAACTTGTTTTTTCTCCGAAAATCGTCCTCTTTATGAGATAAAGTGGAAAAATATGTTGGAGCTAGACAGCCCCAAGGTGACAATACAATAGGGCGAGGAAAAGATTCAAGAAAAAAATTTACAATATTCAATACTTACCGCCCTTCCACGGCAACAGTGGTTACGCGAACCCCCTTCAGTGTTAAGTTATGCGTACATTGCCTGTCTTTTACTGATATGTGGTCAGGAAGTAACATTTTCTAATGTTAAACCTGGTAGTACGTAAAGTATCCGCCAGGCTTTAAGGAGGTAATGTGGTGTACTCCAGGAATTAACGTAAATCCGAAGCCCACCTACCCCAGAAGACCCCATTACGGAATTCAGCACCTTAAAATTCTCGAACCTTACTTATGGTCAGACGTACTTTATCTTGCCAGCATTTGTTGTCCATACACTGTCGATATCCCATAGTCGTGAAGGTAACAGACATATACAGCGGGATCCAAATATTTGATAACAGCCTGTACAACAAGTTGTCTAACTTCTTTCTCAGTAGGAATGACGGTCTGTTTACAAGGTCACGCATCTGCAAAAGAAAAAGACCAGAGGTTTTTTTGTTATTAGTATCATGTCGTTTGCCTGAAGGAATTGGGAATAAGTAAGCAAAACTTGAAATAATGTGAAATGCCAACTTGATGCAACAAGGTAAGTTTACTAATGTGTTCTTAGCTCGACATGTTTCGCGTACATATGCCCATCTTCAGGAGCATTAGATGTTGAGTTACAGCATATGGTTTTCTGCACCGAGTTTTTGGATGGGTGGTGGTCTTGAGAGCCGCTGTGTAGATCGTGTGTACGGTGCGGATGGTGCCTTGCGACTCGCACAGCACCATATGCTGCAACTCAACATCTAATACTCCTGATGATGGGCGTATGTACCCGAAACATGTAGAGCTAAGAATACATCAATAGAATTACCTAGTTGCATCAAGCTGGCATTTCACTTTATTTCATGAGGCAGATGCACGGTCAAAGAACCCTCAAGCAAAACTCCCCATCAACTTTGGTGGCTTTACTGACATTCTGTTCTGAACTGTTCGGTACAAAAATTGCATTTTATTGTATTCGATACAAACATTTTGTAGTTAATCAGAAACTTAGTGACATGGAGTTGAAACTGATAGCCAAATTGTCGCATCACATCCAAAGGTTTCATTGCTAAAGGCAGGAAAGATAGCGGTTGAGAGAATGGTTTCGCGCGGTAGTAGAGGGTCGTTTGCAACATCAGTACCAAAGAGCGAAGTGCTTTCCAAGTCATTTAGCCAACTGCAGCACACCGGACAGCTAGCACGTGATTATATCCCTTGCTACAGCGCATCTGCAGCCATCCGCCTTCGTTCTTGCGTTTCAAACTAGTCGCCCTGAAATCCTACGATTTATTAATTAAAATTGTGCTAGTATCGCCTAATTCTTCTCCAAAGCTCATTTATTTGATGTCCAACAACATAACGGATTTTTCAGTGGATTTCTCCATCTAAATTCTGCATGCTTTCCTTATCTGCCCATATAATTCCAGATTTTCAATATTTATGAAATCGACTTTACTTACTGCGAATGTTGGATTGTAAATGTATGCTGGATTTAATTCATTTTTTCACCACATTATTTTCTTGAAGTCTTTAAGAAATTTGTTCTGTAACAGACTACAACCCATGGGCCTTAGCCTCAATAAAATTAAGAATATTTTTTGATTAATGTATAGTATTACCTCCAAATAGTTGTACATGGCAAGGTCACATATGCTCTCAGCGTCAGTGTTTCTTATCGCAGAGAATTCCTTTAGCACTACCGATATGTCGTTGTACTTGAGCAGCAATTGGTCCAGCAGACGGCAGTCCTCGAATCCCTGCAGTGTTATTGAGTATTTGCTACAAACATTCAGAGACTTTGGAGATGGCGAGGTTATTGTAAATTCTTGTAGTATAAAATTATAATGTAAGGTGAAATGTGTTGGGGTGGGTGAAGAGAGACTGGGGCTTCCCTTGTCCCTACAGCATATTCAAAACCCATTTTGTTTCTGTACTTTGTACTTGCAAACTCTTCCAATTTTTGTTAGTGTCCTGATATAGTAAAAAGGTAAAGGTAAGGCAGTCCCATTACAGATCTGGACAGGCCCAGAGGGTTCCAGGAAGTTAAGGTTCCCAGATTCCATGACAACGACACAGTATGGTGGTAGGTTGTCAGCCTTACGCACCGGCCGCCTTCACCCTTAGAAAATACTCCTGGCACTTATTTCTGTTAGAGGCTGAGCCGACCCCAGGGCCATTGTGCAATCGGAAGGATTTTATGTCAATGAAAAATCCATTGACACCAGCTGGGATCGAGCCAGCGACCTACCGATTTGTAACACAGCACCTTAACCGGTGTGATACCGCGGTACCGTACTGTAATATAGTGCGTGTGGGAAATACAAGAAAACTGAAAATTCTCGACATAATTCTTGAATAAAATTTCATTCAATAATATGTCAGCATCATATTATCTATAATATCCTACTTTTATATTTGTAGCTGCCAATATTGACACTGTATTTGTAAATTGGCTGTGATAAATAGGTCCCCGTCACCACGGCGTGGTGCGTCCTCGGGTTGCAAATGGAAGGACGGCCTCCAACATGGAGGGTAGCTGCGAATACATTGAATAAGCAGTCGCGGACAGCAGACAAAGGGCGGTCCTCCAGCTTGGAGGTTGGGCGAGGTGTTGACAACTCATCGTTAAAACTGGCTTTGTTACAAACATGAACACTTGCCTCGAACTCTAAACATACTTTTTGATGATAAACAAACGGGTCCAAACATCACAGTGCAATTTATTGGTGCCTGCTTATTTCTGCCGATATTTTTTGTTGAGGCGGTTGAAAGAAGTCGCATGAACAGTTCGGATAACGACACGCCAGGCCTGTTACGGCATTCCCTTCTAGCGCCATTTGACTTATGCCAGAAAGTCAAATGCTCCCTTCCGCTAGCGAGGGTTCTGACTATACACCAAAGGTCACATGACCAGTGTGAGTAGACCACTGGAGAGGGAAAGGTTTTGGAGTGGATTATGCAGGTGGTTGTTGCTTGGGATTCTTTCCGTGGACTCAGTACAGCAAGCGCTAATAACGGAAAGTAATTTGTCGCATTGTGTCTGTATAACCGCCGGGAACCCAGTGCCACGGTTAATTAAGGAGAAGTTATTGCGTGTATTTGTAGGAAACTTTGTTCTTCTTGTTAGTAGCGCAGTTTTATGTACGGTTCTATATAAAAGTACGTAATACTGGACATTACAGAAGTGATAATATAGATGATGTGTGGATTACGAGTGAATTATCAAGCCAGATACACCGTATTTATGAAACTTCAACGTGTGATATCCAGTTACTGCACTAAAATTTTCGAAGTACTACAGAAATTGGCAGAAACATATGAAAACGAACCCAATGAATGTGTGATTAACAGTGTTTGCAGAATTTTGTGATGGGTTAGGTGACTTTCCTGGACTGCTTGACCCTGAAGATGAAGGCATTAAAATACTTCGAAATGTCGGTATGTGTTTACCCAGCGACAATGCATCACACCTCAGAAGACTGGTACTGGTAGTATTTGTGTTACAAGTTCAATGTGTTATACTGTCTCGGGTCGTGGGCAAAAGCTTTAAGAATCTCTGTTCTACTGGTTAGCACTTTTACGTGCTTTGTAGGTCTGATATTCAAACACATTACTGGGAACGGCCTATCGCAACACCGTGGAATTCAGAGGCAGTACAAGCTAGGATAGATATTTCAAAATAATTCAGCCACTCACTGCGTTCATTCCTTGCCCGAAGAATGGAACCATTGCATGTGCTGCGTCACCAATAATGAGAGCCCTGCTGCCTAGATGGTAGGGGTTGCACTGGAAGATAAAAGTTTTAATGCGTACTTCAGATTGTATGGTAAATAGTGCTCGATTTTGAAAGCAGTTTATGACAGAATGGAAGATAATTTATGTTTGTTGTCGGTCACTTCATAAACCGTTAATATTTTTCTAATGATAAACTTTTCAATATAGTGTGGTCGAAACCTATAGTAACATGGAAGGAAGTTAAATTAGGAAAACTGAAGGAAATGATATCTAATGTGTTTTTGTAAAAATGTACGAAACGAGCCAATTTTTATGGCACTTTTCAAAAATGAACATTATTTTTTGAAGATGGTGTACATTATGAACGGAGACGTGAAGTGAATATTCTGTCAGGGGCTTCATCTCTCTTTGAACATACTGTACATAAAGCACTACAATTCTGTACTAAGACGCTGCATTACACTGGACAAAACAACACTAACTGAAACGATTTGAAAATGAAGCGATACTAGATTATTTGGCTTTGGAATTATTCACTGTTTGGATTTTTCCCGTTATAATTGATTGTTTGAAATAAAAATTAAAACACTACGTTTTTGGACAGGATCTTCCTCGGTCCTCAGACAAACGAATGCTGTAAAGATCCACTCAGTGCGACACATTTGGCAAGCTATTTAAAACCTCTGGGCTTTAGATCTTTACCTTTCGGACCCAAATGAATAGATGTTCACCATATTTTTCGATTGAGAAAGGGAACCAAAACTGTCCCCGAAAGGCCATGTTTCATTTTTGATTTTAAACACGGGTTATATGTACAGTGAAAATGGCGATTGATTAGAAATGTGATATACCACTGTCAGATTTTTATTAAATCATATTAAAATAGGTTACTTGGTTTCAAGACAGATTTTCGAAACGTCCAATTCTGATGACGAAGAATATTTTCTTCCTTTTGATGCATTTCTATGGATACACAATATTTATCGCCAATGGTGCAACACGTTGGTGATAAATTTTATGTAGGTAATATAGCTAGCTGCACAGAAGATGTACAATATTACATTTTTATGATGCTAAATAAGGGCGAATACGAAGCAGGGAATATTTTCTATGCGACAGAAACAAAACTAAAAGCTTTCAGAGCTTCGGTGATTTAACATCTGGTAATCCGTCCAGGTTTTGGACTGAAGAAATGAGAGGAGGATTTTAAATCAGTAATAGCAAATGGTCTTTGCGTAAAGGAAATGGAATAAACTGACTAAGGTTTGTGTCCACTCAGAGATTGCATGTTGATATTTTTTTCTATTATAAACTAGAGAATTTACTACATACATAAATTTCTTAAATATTCAAGTAGTGCTTCCTTCTGTTATTTGTCATTGCAGCTGTTTGGAATCACTGTTTAAAAAATTATGTATTAAGTGCAATATTCGGAAAAAAAATTTTAACATACCTCATGTAATATATTGCCCTATAATTCATAGTTAAGCTAATTATAATCGAACATATTTTTTGAGGTTTTCATTTTTCTGGGATGTTACACTGGGTAACATCGCGGAAGAACCAAAGTCTTGACTACAAAGTGGCGGAAGCCTGAATTCTCGTATGTAGTTGTGGCGCTGACTGTTTCGATTATCATTTCACAGCTGCTCCATCACTGACGCTATGTAATCTTAACAATTGAGAGTGTCATTTAATAACACTTATAACACAACTATTTGTGACGAGTATGCCTTGAGAATACATGTAAAAGTTAAGGTGAATCAGAAAAAAAATACAAAATTTATTTGTCGACCTATAAAATGTGTAACTTCGTGTAATGGTTAATGTTTAATAGGTAATGTTATTAACATATTATGTAACACAATTCAAATTTTGAGCGTTTTCAGGCCTGTTAGCAAAACTGCGGAAAGGGACTATTAACTTTGTCATGTCTATCCGTCCTTCCGCATAGAACAATTTAGCTCCCACTTGGAGGATTTTCATGAAATTTGATATCAAAATATTTTATGACAATCTATCGAGAAATAGCGGTTTCCCTAAAATCTGACAAGAATAACAGATACTTTACACGAAGACCTGTATACATTTATGATAATATCATGCTGATTTTTTGTTAAAATGAGAAATGTTTCAGACAAATTTGTATACAAAATCAAAACGCACATTTTAGGTTCAATAGCGTTGTTCGGAAAATCTTGCCTTTTATGAGGTAATGTGGAAAAATATGATTGAGCCAGATAGGCCACCGATGGCGGTAGAATATTGCACATGCGCATTGCATGCTGTATAACTAAGGTTACGGACACTCAGAATAAGTAACATTTATTGCGTTTCTATGGCAACAATGGTTACACTCGTTATTAAGTTACAGTGCATTGCCTGTCCTTTTAGTTGTTATCAGTGCCGGTTTTGTGTAAGAAAGAACCTTAACGAACGGCTACGACTTGTTTAGAGTACAGTAAGTGTATTCATGGGCCGCGATAGCTCAGTCGGCATAGCGACTCGCTACGGGCTGGACGGTTCGGCGATCGAATCCCTGTGGGAAGCGAGATTTTCCACACCCGTCCAGAAGGGCCCTGGGGCCCATCCAGCCTCCCATACAATGGGTATCGGTTCTTTACCGAGGTAGAGCGTCTGGGGCGTGGCTTTGACCACCCACCCCCGTCTAGCGCCGAAGTTAAAGAAAAGGTAGAGCTATACATCTACTCCGTCTCCGTGCCTTCGTGGGTTGTTCTAGGATGAACTTTCCTTATAGTAAGCGTATTCGGTACAAATGCAAGCAGCAGAATGATCAATGTCAGAAGTCCCGCGGTAGGTAAAGACGAACAAGGTTTAAGTTTTTTGACATATTTCATTTTTGACTTGTCATTTGTTTCAAATTTTTCAAAATATCTGCAAAGCATATTAATAGGGATTCGATCAGTGGGTATCCTAAATGTAAAACGGGCACACTCTTTACCATTGTAATTATCTGGAATACCTTTATGGACACGAGGGTGGAAGGTGTCGTATCAAAGTAATCTGCAAGAAGTCGGCGTTTTCCAATCAGTGGGATGGAGTCGGGAAAATGTTGCGTGAAAAATTTCAGTAGTCTTGTCGGAGAGTCCAGTTCCTCGAACTCTGTGAACGGCATGAAAAGTGTGATGGTCCATGATCGATCTTGGTTGGGCAGAGCGATCATCATGAAGGCGCCTCTGGGCCAAATGTGCAGGTAGTTTGGCTCCATAGCGAACTGCAGGCGAAAACAGCAGCACGTGAAATTTTATCTAACTGGACGACAGTCTTTCGAATTGTGCGTTTTCACGGCACTTACTTCATAGATCAGGAGCAGACAACATGATTTTGAGGCATGCCGCGAGTATGGCATGTAATTCTAAATAAAAATTCCATTCAGTGTTGTGACAATTATATAACCAAAGAATAAGTTTAGAAATTGCTTGAGTGATTTTTATTGTAGTTTGCCAATATGTAAAACTTAAGATTCAAACATATTTGTTAATCAACAAAAATGAGTGTGAAAATTTGCAATAACTTTGCAAGAACTGTTGAAGAAATTTTGGCCGAATATCTGCCATTATTGCGTATTTGTACTCCATCGTCAAGCTTACCCCATGAGTTTGAGGTTTGTGTTCTGAGTTGGTCAAACTTACAGAAGAAAATATTTGATTTAGCACTAAGGAGAAGGGAATTTCTCTGTTGTTCCGATGTTAAAGGAGGATATTTTATCGTTTTCAAAATTTTTTGTGCCTTAATTTTCGCTGAGTACCTTTTCAAATATGTTGTTCTGCATTACTATATCTTTTTACACAAACAAGTGAAAATTTCCGCTCATTAAAGTGGTTTAATTTAAATACAAATTCTTCAGAGCCGATCGTTAATATCTCGTGTTTGGCGATTATCGAACCTGGTGTAGAACCCTGACTTACGTTGTGAACGTTTAAGTATACAAACTGTAACGCTTCCGGGGATCATGTAAAACACTGCTGAAGTACAAAACGCAAGACCCAGGCAATTATTTTGGCGCTATCTTAGTAATTAACTAACTTAATGCACAAATTCTTCTTTTATAATAAGTTTATTATATGCCTCTACATGTTTCGAGCACTATGTGCTCATCTTCAGGAAGTCAAAGTTGTATTATACAGTATCTGGTATCGTCACACCTGTAGGTGGCCGTCCCGTGCACCGGACGGCCACCTACAGGTGTGATGATACCAGATACTGTATAGTACAATTCTGACCTCCTGATTATGAGCACATAGTGCTCTAAACGTGTAGGAGCATATAATAAACTTATTATAAAAGAAGAATTTGTGCATTAAGTTGGTTAATTACTAAGGTTATACTGAGATGCACGTTCAGCAAAACATAAAAAAAAAACTTTTAGTTTTATCGACATTTCACAGAAACTTGCGGTTCCGTTGCTTTAAGTGATGGTGGTGAGGTAAGAGGTTTATCTGGTACGTTGTACCTATTGCTAAACAACATGAATTCACATCCCAGAAGAGAGTGATCTTAATATCAACCAGTGAGGACAGCACGACTCATAGGAAGACTTCCTATTGCATTTATTGTCCCTGTCGCTATCCTGAAATAACCTACGTGCACATATTCTGATCTCAAGCCAATAAATTTAGATTTATGAAAGCAAAGACGTACAAAACCCACGTATACTCGTAATTATTAATAGATCACGAGACATACACTACGTCTGAAATTTGTTTCGATTCCCAGAGAACTGATCGTGGCTACCCCAATGGTTTCGGCGTTATACTTTTTCATCACGGGTCATAGGTTACTGACTACTGGTGGAGCATTTCTGTGGTGTTTGAAAGAAGACGACGACGACACTCACCTCACCGTCCTGTCCAGGTGGCATGCAGAGCTCCAAATATCCGTGCTCGATGTAAGTCTGACTGAAGTTGTACCTGGGCTGTTTCATGAATTGGCGTCTCACGGTAGAGAAGGCGCCGTCCGCTCCCACAATCAGGTCAGCATTTTGCAGTACAGTTTCATTAGTGGTCGTCCTTCAAGGGACGGAAAATTTGGTGCGAATGTTAAAATAGGCCTAGTTCAAGGCTGTGAGATTTTACACAAGGTTTATCTGACTTGTTAAAGGGCTCCTAAATTTTATAACTGAAAGAATTCCGTCAACTTTTTGCCATCGGAAGTGAACAAAGGGAATAATGTATTTTTATGTTCTGCACAAGAGCGTATAGCCGTCAATAATACCTTTAAATAATTATCATTACAGTATCATCAAATATAAAGCAGGCTGTGGTGCATTGTAGCCCACAGGGTATTTTCTGTCTTTCGTCTAGGTAGTCCTGTAAGGTTTTGCAAATGACATACCGTCTCCTGTTGTTGCTGTAGTCCTGCGTGTGTTGGCTAGTGAAACGTAAATATTTATCTTCATGTTCTAGAATTATTTTTTTAACAGATTTAGAATTCTTAGTATTAGATTCTCATGGTTGTATTGTTATGTACGTGGAATTACTGAATACTTTCTCTCCAGCATTTAAAACCCACACAAGCAGGCACAATACTCGTTGAACATTAAAACCTCAAAATCTTTTCCATATACTCTATTTCAACAAACAGAATTAACTGAATGTCTTTCGCTACAGAGACAAAGAATTATCTGTGAAGTAGCATCCGAAGTATTAATGCTACATTTGCTTGAAATTTGTAATTCAAAAAGTTAAAGAAGTTATAATTTATTTTCCTGATGGTACAGGTAGTTGTACGGACGAGGTACCAAAGTGTGTTAAATTTGGCTAGTAGGTCTCAGTGATGAATAGATCGTCAATTGTTTTACTGTTTAAACAATTTAGGTTATTGCTTTTGCCACACATGGCTACAATATTCTGAGAAATTATAAGGGTTTCTCAATGTAAATTAACTCATCTTTCTTTCTGTTTCGTTGTCATTCCGATCGCCACTGCTGAACAGTATGATTCTACACTTTCCCACCATACAGCTTTTCTACTTTTTGTATGATTTCTTACAGGCGATTACTTGTACTTGTGGCAAAACCAACATCTGTGTTGAAACACAGGCTTTATCCATCTGGCCGTAGGAATTCAAAGTAGTCTTTCCCACAAAGCTTTCCAATCAGCTTTCTGTACGCATTTCCTACGTCCCTTATGCCTCCCACGTGTTCCACTTATTCAATATTTCTTAAATTTTCATCTCAAAAATATTTAGTGACGGGTAAAATGATGGTCTTTTTATGTAATTTTAATAAACATCCATTCACTTCCACCCTCTTGGGCCCAATTTTTTCCTCAGTACCCTGTTCTCAAACCCTCCTCAATCTACGTTCGTCCGTTAATACAAAGGCAAAGGTCACCCCGTAACAAATCATGCAGGCACAGAGGGGAAGTAGAGGTACTGGATGGTGGAGGGTGGTCAACGCCACGCCCCGCGCGTTTTACCCCCAGAAAAGAGACCTGGTTCACATTGTATAGAAAACTGCTTGTGCCGTAAGACGGGTGTGGTAAGACGAGGTGAAGAGAAAATCTCTTTCCCTCACTGCGTTTCGAACCCAGAACTGTCAAGCCCGTAGCGAGTCTATACAGACCACGCCATTTCCGCCCCCGACACTTTTTGTGACAGATCAATTTTTCAGACATACTAACTCGTGTCCTTCATGATCGCCTGTACTTACATGAAATTTTGCCAATTACTTCGCTACTGCATAATGATTTATGACATTCCATGTCTGAAAATTTGTGTCCCCTTTTCTTTACACAAACACAAGTCTTTCCAAAGATTGTGCCAAAATACTATGCACTGTGTAACAATTTGTAACATACCGGAATTTTTACGATGAGAATTTGCTAGAAATCTACCCAACCCATTAGATGTCGCTCTTCATTGAATGTACCTGGCAGCTACCCTAGGGATCTGGATGCCATTTGCTCGATCAGAAAGCCGATGGATCGCGTTGTGCCTTTGTGATTAAGACACTTTCTTCACACTTATTAAATTTGTACTTACAATTGAAAACTCATGCAGCCTTCTTGGAGATTAGCATGGATTAGCCTGTGATTGAAATGGAGTTTGACATTGAAGTCTTTTTCGGATGCTGTTGGAATGAACACCAAAAACAATATGAACCACAGATTCCTCAAAATTGAATTCGTAAATATTTTAAAACTACTAAATTTTCTATATTTATTAAAACCAACTAATTGCACATACTTGTCAAACCATTTAAAACCACATTATTGGATTAAAATGGATTTAAAATATCTCCTACATGTTTCAATCCCTCTATGGGATCATCCTCAG
>Ga0123352_10001768_pt1 | contig 29290 bp, 25 predicted proteins | sample TergutLab28metaG_FD_89700 | JGI IMG/M metagenome (GOLD analysis project Ga0123352, IMG submission 89700) | Labiotermes labralis P1 segment gut microbial communities from Petit-Saut dam, French Guiana - Lab288 P1 | ecosystem: Host-associated > Arthropoda: Insects > Digestive system > Gut ... | reverse complement strand
GGGCGTGAAGTGGGATGCGCCTATTTTTGTCCCGTGGGGCTGCCCGGGTTTTCCCATTTTTTCCCACTTGGCTCAAAAAAGGCCCGGTTTGGGGGGGGGGGGGGAGTTGCTGAACATAAAATGCATGTTTCGAGTTTCTCTACAACGTCTGCCTGAAACATTTTTCATTCCAAGAAGAATTGAGCGAGATATGATAAAAATGTATATCGTTCTTCATGTAAAGTACCATTTATTCTTGTCCGATATTAATGAAACCTGAATTTTCTCGACGGATTTTCGGAAAATTGTCAGATTTCACGAAAATAGGTCCAGTGGGAGCCGAGTTATAACATACGGACGGACAGACATGACGAAGCTAATAATAGCTTTGCGCAATTTTGTGAACGCGCCTGAAAAAATCGTTACGTTTTTAATAATTCCCGTGACTGATATTTTAATTGGCGACATATTTGTCCACACCGAAGTATGTGAAGTGGCTACCGCCGTAACCTACATCTAGTCGCGCATGTGTGTTAATTAGCGTGCCGGCTCGCACATTCCGACCGAAGTGTCCCGGAACTCTTCTCTTGCGTAACTCCAGTTCTTCAATTTTATTAGATTGCGCTTGTACACTGAATTTTTACTGGGACCCCCAATATTTTTGGGTCCTCGGTGTGAAACTTCCTTATCACCCTTTTGGCGCTTAGAATTCGTAGGTGGCGCCTAGATCTTTGTTAAAATACGTGCAGTCCTGATATAAAGCGCATGCTTTATTTTGTTATCAGGAATTAAATATCTCAGGTTTCAATATGTCTAACATAATACGATCATGATTATATTTTAAAATCAGATTTGAAAGAACTTTGTTAAACTACGTGTCATTGCCACATGTTAAATCAGGCGTCTTGAAACTTTTCACGACTAGCTAACTGTGCTTGCGTAATTAGAAGGTATAAAAATTGTGGGGGGGGGGGCAGTCGGTTCTTAACACTTGCTGATTTAGCTTTTATTAGCTAGTAAACTTGTCTCGTAGAGGAAGGATATTCGGCAGATCGGTCAGATGCATTTCCAGCTTAGTTTTTATGTGGTTCTGGAGCGGGATGTCCGGTTTCTTCACACTGTTTGACTGAATTGTGGTGAATTCTTTATTTTTCGCCACAGGAATTAACTTCGTTATTTTCGCCGTGTTCTTTGGTATGCGCTATTCCATTAATTTTTTTATGGTTTGACAGCCCTATTTGGGACTAGGCCTCCTTGTTGATGAGGTTTCGAGATCACACTCATACCCACCACATTCGGTAGGACTCCTCTGGACGAGTGATGGACCCATCGCAGAGACCTCTACCTGACCACACGCACGACACTTAAAGAGACAGACGCGCATGCGCCAGGCGGGATTCGAACCCGCAATCCCAGCAAGTGAGCGGTCGCAGACCCACACCTTAGACCGCCCGGCCACTTGGCTTTGATTCAGAATGCGCCTTGCTGTTGCAACATGCCGCCACAAGTCTGTTTTATTGTAGCATTCCTGATATGGGTCTACAAAGTAAGTCTTAAAATTTTCTTTGTGAATTGTACTATTGGTGCAGGTAAACGAATTGAGCACACGCTGTAAGGAACAGAAGTGGAAATTAACTTAAATCATTTCTGATATTGTGTGGCTCTGGTGCGCTGACGTGCGGTCCATAACAAGTGCCTGCTAGGTGCTGCTGAACTGGCCTAAGGTACGTGAGCCTAGGGCCTTTTTATTCTGGGGTCGTGTGTTCGACTGCCACTTGGGGGCAAGAATGGCCCGGTTTGACACTGTTATGGCGTAGTGGTCTTATATCATATGCGAGGCGTTTCTTATATTGGTGAATATGAATTTACCGTAATTTAAGATCTTGAATTAGGCTACCACTTCCTCATCGACAGTTTAAGGGAATAGATCTTATGCTGTTCCTAGAAAGTTGCTGGACTAAAGGATTTATACGCTTTGTCCTATATAGGCCTGTCAGAAGAATGTGGGTCGTAGTAGCTCATTAAAGGGGTGGATTATGGGCTTAGAGGTCGTGGCTCGATTTTCTGTAGGGACAGTTGGGGTTTTACATCACCACCAAATACAGAACAATTAAGTTCTGACTAGTATCCTGTCTTTTCTCGGTCATGAAAGAGTCGACCGTGAGGCTAACATCTTTCCTGCATCTAATGAAAACAGTGCATTTGACCTTACCTCCACTCCACCCTACGCCTTTATGTGCTGCTTGTACATAGGAACAAACCTCATTATCGGGAATACTAGGATGTCCTAATTTAGACTAGTGTCTAAGTCATTCACACAGAAATTAAATAAGCAGCCATTACACATATGTAGGTTGTTTAGTGACGCTGTATCAACTGCTGAGGAAGCATGAGTGTAGGCTTATGCTAGACACAAGCTCCATGCAACGCTGGTAGAAAGTAGAGAGGTAACTAAGTATTTGTGTACTTGCTGATGTCTGGTCACTTAAATGTAGGACACAGCCGAAATGCTAGTGCGCATTTGCTAAGAATTTTTCGAAAATATGCGAAAGGCTATAACAGGTTAAAATTGCATTTACCGATACATTAAGAACATTTCAGACTTTCGCCGCAGCGTGGTTAGGCCTTCGGTGTTCTGGAGCGTTACGCAGTGTGCTTAGGTAGTCGTGTACCTACGTTTCGGGACAGCTTATTGGTTCCATCTTCAAGGGTAGAGGGGATCGATAGGCTGTCCCAAAACGTCGGTAGGCAACCGCCAACACACGCTGCGTAACATTCCAGAAGAGCGAAGGCCTCAAGTTAAGAACTAATTAAATTTGGGCATTGCTGGCTGTCGTTCGGTTCGTAGCCGGCTTTGTCTTCATCTGCAAAAAAAAAAAAAAAAAGTAGATATTACAGCGTAAAAACTGTTATTATGGTTGTTGTTTTGTGTGTGTGTGTGAAGAGATGATGAGACACCATTAGTTGTACACAAAAAGATCTCATTGAGAATTGCCAGTATGTTTGTACAGTAAAAAAAATGAATACATTCGACATGGGTTGACGGCGTTTGGGTGGGGTGTTGCTGAGACATGATGTGGATAGGAGATAGCAAGAGGCTGCACGATTTGCACTCTTCACCAGACGTCAATAGGATGATTCAATACAGGAGTACGAGATTGGCGTTATGTGTAGCTCGCAACGGGACGTATTGGTAATGCGTGTACAACTTTAGTTGCAAAACTGGAGCGTAGAAGGCAGCTCCACGAATTATGTAGAAGGATTCTGCGTCATGGATTTAGTTTAAGCCGATCCCGGTGGCCGTGCCGTCTAGGGTGTGTGCGGCCGCTCGCTCGCTGGGATTGCGGGTTCGAATCTCGCCGGGGGCATGGATACCTGTTGTGAGTGTTGTGTATCAGGTAGAGGTGTTTGCGTCGGGCTGATTCCTCGACCAGAGGAGTCCTACCGATTGTGTGTGTGTGTGTATGTCATTGAATGTGATCAGGTGAAACGTTAATTATCTTGTAGCTGTGCACCACATCGTGAATGCATATGGGCCTGAGATATTTGGAGTTTCCTCGACATCAGAAAGCAATGAGCAGGCTGTCTCACCCTACAGCCGCCTTTACCTCAGATGGTGTGTAGATCTCCCTGTAGAACCCTGTCTCCCTGTTTTGTGAACTTAAAAATTGCATCAACGAAAGTGTTGATTTTGCTGCACAGATTTAGGAACCATGGACCTGTATTTAATTGCACTGACTCTTGGAAGACCTAGACATTCACCTTTATTCAGTATTGACAGTTGTTTTCAGCGTTATACTAAGCTTTGAGCTTCAAGGTGGTGTTTGAAAACAGGCCTAAGGAAGACAGTTGGGTCTAAGAGTGAGGAAGTAACAGGCGGCTGGATAAAACTGTACAATGAATAGTTTCATGATTTGTAATATTAACCTAATATTACTGGGGCAATAAAAGCAAGGAGAATGAGATGGGTGAGGCATGTGGCACACATGGGGCGGAAGAGACTAACGTATAGGTCTTCACCAGGAATCCTGAACGACAGCTACCCCTTGGAAGACCTAGGAAAGATGGGAGGATAATATTGAAATAGATTTGAAAGATGTAGGATCAGCTGATGTGAGCTGGATTCATTTGGTTAATGGTCTGAACAAGTGGTGGGCTTTTGCGAACATGGTAATGAACTTTCAGGTTCCATGAAGTGCAGGGCATTTGTTGACTAGCTGAGGACCTCTTAGCTTCTCAAGAAAGACTCTGCTGCATGTAGTTAGTTAGTTAGGTAGGTAGGTAGGTAGGTAGTTAGCTAGTAACTTATACTAGTTAATGTGTTAAATGTACCTGTCTAAACTGATTTCTTTTCTTTGCAGCTGTTTCAGCGTTGTTTGATGAAGGTACTCAACATAGAATTATGGAAGTTGTACCTTGCATATGTAAAAGAAACAAAATCCACTCTACCTACGTACAAGTAAGTACTACAGTTGTGTGGACACTAATTTTGTGTTTCTTAATACACTGTGTGCCTAATGCAGCTGAACATAATAAAATTAAAAATTCCACTGCCATGCTTGACACAATAAAAAAGAGTGTAAAGGGCATGTCAGTTAAATTGTATTAGAATATGAGGGTACAAGAATTTAATCGGAGTTACAAGTACTTAAGTTGATGAAACATCGCAGGATGTGTGGATACTCCCAGAATTGTGTGTAATGATCTGGTGTCCCAAGAAACTTTTTTCTGGATTTTAAATTTCCCATAGCCTTTGGCATCTTCTCCTCCATTATGCATGACGCCTGAATTGAACTTTTGTCATTTTTCACAACAGCAATTCATTGACAGAAATTGGTGCATGACATAAATTATAGTCTTTAAGTTCTGCAGTTCTAGTTGGGAATATTTTTTGACACAGCTTATACTGAATGGAATACAAGGAAATTACTGTTTGCCTTTTTACTATATCTGTGCCTGTTACAGAATATGATTGTGTGTAATGTGGTTTTTGCACATTTCATAATATGTGTCTTATGAAATGTTAGCTGCAGTCAGTGGACCACAGACATGCACAACAGTGCAAAGAACACATATGAGGAAGTGTACATTTGAAGTTAAGATACATGTTGTCTTTATACCCTGCTCAACAGTGTGATGCCATTGCTTCTGCTTTTGTCACATGTGTATTCAGTCTAAATGCCAGGCAGGAGCAAATGTTCTTAGTGATGTTCTTTGAAGATTATGGTCTTCTGGGATGTGACACTGTGTGGTCTGGTAGGAAGGTACCAACATTTTGCAGAATCTTGCTGCCTCTGTCTTCAGGGTAGAGAGTACTCTTCTACCCTGAAGATAGAGGCAGCAGGTTTCTTTGATATGTTGCTACCTCTTCGCAACACATCCCAAAAGACTGTAGTTTTTATAATATTCATTGCTGTAGAAGGTCAGATGTCTGACATTTTTCAATGTTTTCCTAGGTTCCTGCATAGTAATGTGTTCTGTAGTGCATTGCTGCATTTTCTAGCCATCATTTGAACATAACCATTTATGATCTTTATAACATTTCTGTGTGAATGATCTGAGCAGCTGATGAAATACCATTAAATTCAAATTAAAGCTGACATTTTCTCTGTAGGGAGAAGATGGCACAAGCATATGACTTTGCCCTGGAAAAAATTGGGATGGACATCCAGTCATACTCCATATGGAATGATTATGTAAACTTTCTGAAAGCAGTAGAGGCTGTTGGGTCATACGCTGAGAACCAAAAAATTAGTGCTGTGAGGAAGGTAAGTCTGGAGGTTTATTGGGAGTTTTGTTGTATTGTCCTTAATGTATTTCATATTTAAAATGATTACAATCAGGTAGGTAGTCCAGAATTCAGTTGAAGGATGTACTGTCTTTAGGTTAATGTGACACTGTTTGTTCAAGCTATGTGGCCCACTCATCACACTCTGTTTGTTGTGACTGCCCAAACAGAATTTTGTAAACTGTGGCTGTGTAAATTTTAGAGTTCCCTGTGGTGTATTGTCCTCTGTTCTGCACTCTCTTCATCTTTTATGCTTCCAGATACTTTCAGTGGTCCAGTGTTTTAAACCATTGTCAATTTTTCTTGCTTCCTACATAAAGAAACCTTATTAATAATCAGGCAGAATGACTAATGAAGTGATTGTGTTGCATGTGTGCATGTTCACTGACGCTCAAATATGTTTGTGTATACACAAACCCTAATGTTTTTATGTTCTGCCAAGTAAACAGAACAATACACAAGTATATCCTCCTCTTACTTTCACATGAATTTCATTTATTGTCCTGATATATATACCAGGGGTTCACAAAGTTTTTTTTAAAAATCTAGAAGCCACCTCAAAATTCTACGTGCCAGCAGGGTGACATGAAGCAAGTTCCATACTGAGGACCCCTAAATATTGGGTGGCATTGTACAAATTAGTCGCTTGAATGACCTGGCACCAAGAATTTGTGCACCTCTGATGTGCGTATAAAGAGACTGATACAATATCTTAAGTTGAATATTCTCTGTCTATATGAAGGTGTACCAGCGAGGTGTGATCAACCCTATGGTTAATATCGAACAACTATGGAAGGACTACATGAACTTTGAGCAGAATATCAACCCAATCATTGCAGAAAAAATGGCTATGGAGAGGAGTAGAGACTACATGAGTGCTCGAAGAGTGGCAAAGGAGTTTGAGGCAGTGACGAGGGGTCTGAACAGAAACAGCCCCAGTGTTCCACCAACAGGACATCCAGAGGAACTCAAACAGGTACCAGTATGAGCTGTTTCAGGCAGATACTGAGAGGGGTCCCTTACAATAGACCATGTTCATTATGTGTTACTAGTGGATCAAACTATCTGCTTATAAAAAAGTTCTGTGATAGTAGACAAGCATTGTGTTGAAAAGTGTGACATATAACTAGAATGATGTTCACAGGTAGTAACTGGTGGCATAGATTGGATTCTGTAGCTAAATAATACAGTCATTTGGTGTCAGAGAATCACTGGAATTCAGTTGGTTTTGTGCTTGCCATAAGGGTTTTACTGGTGCAGTGTTTTGATTGTCTGTCAAAAATAAGGATAAGAAATGATTAAAGTGTAGAATCCACATTAAATTTGTAGTAAGACTGGAGAAAAATACCTGTGACACATACAGAATATTAGAGCATGTTAGAGAGGGAGGCAGCAGTAAAACATGGGTTTGTATGCGACCTAATGGTTTAAATGCGGAGGGGAAATTTTACAGGTGATAAAAGATTTGGCCATCGAGAACTTCAGTAAGGGACAGAGATGTGAAAGACATGACTGTTTAATTTTGAACAAAGGTCTGAATTTTAAAGAAGTTTAATGGGAAAAAGAATGTGGAGAAAAGATATTTTCTGATCTTTAACCAAGACTGAGGAAACTGTGAATGTCAAATGTCAAGGTTAACACAATGTTGGTGTGCTTTATCATGTCAAAAGAATCATCCATTGTGAAATTATTACTCCAGAACAGACAATGAGCCAATCACCTGTAAGTTCTGGAATTTTTACATCAGCACAATGGCCAAGTAAGGCAATATGTCTAGCCAGACATGTGAATTTTGTTACAACAATGCATCAGGTGGCTTTGGAGATGTATATGTGTGTGGATGGGTAGATGTACAGCCTTGTTATTATGCTCTCATTTATTCATAGAACATATAAAATCAATGTAAATATCATTTTCAATTTTAGAAAAACCACGTGTTTAAGCTTGCTTGTCACTGTGTCAGGTTATTAATTCTGAAGGAAAGACAAAACCTAAAAATTTCACTTCAGATATTTTTACTTTCCATATTGTTAAATCTCTGTGCTGTGGAAAACTTTTTCTACTTTGCGTGGTTGACACAAATTTTAGCATATATTTATGTCCACTTTAGTGCCTTGTATAATTTACAGGTAGACCTTTGGAAGAAGTACATTGCATGGGAGAAGTCAAACCCTCTTCGTACTGAGGATGCAACGCTGATCACTCGTCGTGTGATGTTTGCCTTTGAACAGTGTCTGTTATGTCTTGGGCACCACCCCGACATCTGGTATGAGGCAGCACAGTTCCTTGAGCAGAGCTCAAAGCTGCTTACTGAAAAGGGGGTAAGTCAAAATGTCCCACCAATATTTAGCCCAGCGTAAATGATACTGATACATTTTGTTTGTCTCTTCGATATCACATGTACTACAGGTTTCTAGACCTTTGCGCTCCATGAAACCTTTTCTTAATGATCAAAATGTGTGAAATTTATCTAAAATTATACTTCTTCATTGCTAAGGTGACAGCTTTTTCCTTCCATTGCGTGAGTTGCCTCATCTTGTATGTGGCCTCCCGGGCCTTCATTTCTTTTAAGCATTTGGTCCATTGTTTTATATGCTGTATTTGGAGTGGGGCTGTGCTCCAGTCTCACGGATGCAGCTTGGCACTTGAAGTCCTGTCTTTTTATGTGATTACATGTTTCACACTATAACTGTTTCTTAATGTGTTGTTTCAGTTGCTTCAAGTGTATCTGTTTTGCTTTTGTAACTTTTGTTATGAATTTTTACTTTTGCTTCTCTTTGTGTTTTATATTATGTCATTTACACATCTAGATATTCCAGTTGCTTGTTGTTTCACTCATGCTTGTAGACCTCCAGTGTTAGTTTTCTCTGCATGAAGGTATTTCAGATTCAGTACATGTTCATTGACATTGATTTTGCAACATGTGAGTAACATAAAGAAGAAGAATATGTGGATGTGGTCTGTTGATGGATTTTAGTGTTAGCAGTGTTGAGCTTTGAGTTTTTACTAGCTCATCTTTTAGTGTACTTCTTCTATTATCAAATATGCTATCTAATATTTCCTAGAGTGTGTGTTCAGAACCACCTTTTCTTTAGGATCTAAAATTGATCAGCACGCAAAATAAATTTAATGAAACATTGATGTCAGTGTAAGTAGCTATTTCCATGTAAAACTGTAGAGATCCTCATGAGTAGTACTGACCTGACAAAGAGTTATGTAGAGATTGGGTATGGTGGTAATTGTTGTGGGTTGTGGTTACTCTGCACCAAACTGTTGTCATTAGGATGTGAATGCTGCCAAACTGTTCAGTGATGAGGCAGCTGCAGTGTATGAACGTGCGACTGCATCACTGCTGAAGAAGAACATGCTCCTGTACTTTGCATATGCAGATTTTGAAGAAGGCCGACTTAAATATGAGAAGGTACATCAGATCTATAGCAGATTCTTAGACATCATGGACATAGATCCAACACTGGTGAGTGCTTGCAAGTGTTCGCTTGCTTCTTTTCTCTTTATTGTAACTTGTCTCTTTTCTGTTTGAATCATATCTTAATAACTCTCGTTAACATGTTGATTTTCCATTCCAAAGTTGCTGTAAATTTAATGACAGTTTATTAACTAATAAAAGTGTTACTATGTTAATTTTTAAAATAAAAGAAAGAAGCCAAAAATGAAATTATGTTTAATGGTTTGTAGTACTGTAACTGTTTGCTACAATGAAATTATTGTTTGCTTATTAACTGGTGCCATTTATTGTTTAAAAAAGCAGTATTGCATTTAATTTTTATAATATTAGCTTCATAAAGTCCTTATTATTTATTCCTTATAGGCATACGTACAATATATGAAATTTGCACGTCGGGCAGAAGGCATCAAATCCGCTCGAACAGTTTTCAAAAGGGCTAGGGAAGATACGCGGTCACGGTTCCATGTATTTGTGGCTGCAGCACTCATGGAGTACTACTGTAGTAAAGACAAGAACATTGCCTTTCGCATCTTTGAACTTGGCCTCAAGAAGTTCTCGGATAACCCTGAGTACATACTCTGCTATGTAGACTACCTGTCTCATCTGAATGGTAAGTACACAGCGTGTTGCTTGAAGGCCTTCATTTTTCACTCTCTAGCTCTGATAGGTGTAATGTTTATTCTGTAAATCTTACTTTTTGAGACTCTGAATCACTGCACTTTGCCCTAAGGTGAACCTCTGAATTTTGAATTTTAAAATGTATGTTTATTTAACCCTTTGAAGACAAAGTGCAAGGTGCTTTATTTAAAGACCCAGTCTGTAACGCGCAGTGAACACTTTTCATCTCAGTTATAGAAACCAATCAGTTTATGATGTAAGTGGCACAAGTCACTGTTTGTTCTCAGATCCACACAAAACACATAAATACAGTGTGGGCAGAAAGTACAGTTGTTGAATGTTAAATCTGTTGGTACATCACGTAACCAGTAGGTTTTAAGAGGTTAATTAAGTAGAACACTGTTCTGAAGATGATGTGTTGACCAGAGAAGAAGGTTAGCCATGGGTAATTTCATAATATGCTCCTTATACAGTCTTGTTATGAGATTTAAATTAAGTATGGGATGTATGAGGAATGGTGTATGTACTCAAAATGTTTATTGGAAAATCTAAACATAGATGGCGGGCTAATATTTAAATTTGTCTTAGAGAAAGTGCTGGAGAAAATATGAACTGTACTGAACTGACTCAGCATAGGGACCACTAATAGACTTCTGTGATGACAGCGATGAACCTTAGGATTCCATAATGAGGGGAAATTGTTTGATCATCTGCTTTACTGTCAAGTGCTCAAGAAAGACTCTGCCCTGGAATTAACTAATTATGAATGTGATTACACTACTTGTTTTGTAGGAAGTTTATAACACTGAAGAAAGTACTTAGGATGACATGAAATATTTGGCAACTGCTGACATAAATATGCTTGTTACAAAGTGTGTATTGATGGGAACAGTTAGACTGTGTACCATTATAGAACCAATTAACCATATCCCCCATGTTTTGCACTCTGTTCCCATTATAATGAGTAGCAGCAGATAAGTGATTGCATTATGTGAACTTCTGCAAGTTGCAATTATTCTATAACTGTCTGTTCAATTAATTAAAATTATTTATTTGAAACTGTGGTGCATATAATTCTTTACAGTAAGCAGTGTTTATAAATTTATAAAAAATTATGTTTGATGTTTTCCAACTATAGAATCTTTGTAATTTGAGTCTTAAGACAGTATGCCACCCCTTTTGGATGAAGTGAAGCAAACCACAGTAAACTGTATCTGAACTGTCAGAGAGTCATATGGAACTGGAAATCCAAATGTGGAGCACACTGAACTGTACATTTATTGTGGTGTGCTTTCTAATAGAGTTAATCTGTTCCAGAGGACAACAACACACGTGTCCTTTTTGAAAGGGTTCTCTCATCAGGCAGTCTAGAACCTGAGAAGTCTGTGTAAGTATTGTACAGGGGTTTTCATTGTTATTTTAAAAGAAACTTCTGGGCTAAATAAAAGGTGTCTAACTAGCTGAGTGTTAGTTTCTCAAGGACTCTGCTCCATGGAGTTAGTTACTATTTAAGATGACAAGTTCTGTCTATGACTGGAACCAGTTTCTTCTCTCTTATGGATTCTCATAAAATCTGGATAGAAGTCTGAAATATGCATTTGTAGGTTATGGCTGAAGCATTACGGACCTTTCCGACCCTCATAGATACCATTTTCACAGACTGATATGCATATGCATTATCTTTAGTACAGGAAATGGGATTTATACATGTAGGTTAGGTCTAAATGGGCTGTCAATCAAAACAATGTGAAAAGGAATTTTTATTACTTATTGAGCGATTGTCCTGTTTTAAGATTAATAATCAGTCATGTATTTCACCTGCATCACTAATTATGCCAGGTAGCCATTGCTGCAGTACAACATGTGATTGTGAAATGTCACTTTTTATATACTGTGGCCACAGGAGAATGAAACATTGCTTAAAAAGAACACTTGTTTCTGCAGAGATATATGGAACCGGTTTTTAGAGTTTGAGTCTAATATTGGAGATCTTGCCAGCATTGTCAAAGTGGAGAAGAGGCGGAGTGCTGTATTAGGCCAGGTTAGTCTGAAATCCTTTGCATTCCTTCAGAATTGTGTGCATTCAGAAATAATTCCTGTGCTGTAATACAACAGTTTTAAATGATGTAACGTCTTTTAGAGAACACATCTTAGGTGAAAAATATTACATAATTTGCAGAGTGAGACAGAACAAGATAATATACTTTGAACACTAATCTGCCATTCTAGCTTTACATACAGACCTTTGTTATGAAGACATCCACCAAACTCTAAGCACTGTTTAGTGTGTCTCATACAATATATCTGCTGTCTAGTTGTGTGTTTCCTGGCTCTGCATACTCGGTAAAGGACAGGTAGTTAATGTAAGGCTCTGGGACGTGTGATGCAGAAGTGGGAGTACTTTACTCTTCACTGCAAAAATATTTGCCATGTGTCACAGAGTTAATGAATAAATAATTGTATTTATTGAGTTCTGTACTCATAAGTCTAACTTTATAATTTATTTACTTACATAACATTGCTGTGCCATCAAAATTTGTACAGTGCTTAAAGTATGGAAGGGCAGTAATGTATGTTACTGTATCGCAGTGAATAGCAGCATTAGTGTCATAGACAAAATCGTGTATGTTTGGCTGTCATATTTGCATGACTATACCACACACCTAACCATCAGAGCCATAAGTACAATAACTTGACATCATCTTAACCCTCTCAGTGTTCTTCCAAGTACATACATACCCGTATGCTATGTGCACACACCACTTTGATAGCCCTAGAAAGTATTCTAGCTGTGTAGCATGTGTTTTAATGCCTATTAAATGGACAATGTTTCGGCCATATGCCATTTGTTATGTTGTCACAAAATGGAAGAATCATGCTCACTTTGATAGTCCAAGCAAGTATTCTAGCTGTATAGCATGTATTTTAATGCCTATTAAAGGGACAATGTTTTGTTCATATACAATTTGTTATATTGTTACAAAATGGAAGAATTATACTTTGTATTGTGACCTTTGTCTTTTGTTTCTCCTTGTATATAGGTATGCTGAACAAAGGAATACTGACAAGGGTCAGTTTATTTCCATCTGTGCACAGTATATGATACAATTAAGACTGCTGTTTTGTCAGATTGCAACCCTGCAAGGACCAAAATTATGATTTTTCATGTGACTTTTGTGGCTTTTCTTACAGCAATTTTATTACATATTGTGATAGTATTTGTTAATGTGACTCACCACGTCAGCAAAGGAACTACATTCCTGCACATGTAATGGAAAGGTAGCAGAAATAAGCCATTTTAATTCACATTCCCTAGTTCCACACATCACTCTGATGGGGTTAGTAGTATGTCAGTGCAGGGATTAACACAAACAGAACCAAAACTGGCTGAATCTGAAACTTTAAAATCTGTTTAAATATATGCAGGTTGTTGTAGGCTCCTCTACCATTTATTGTACATTTTATGTTTGCTACAGATTAAAGAGTTTGAAGGGAAGGAAACAGCACAACTAGTTGACCGGTACAAGTTCCTAGATCTCTACCCCTGCACACCTGCAGAACTTAGGTAAATATCACCTCCAAATGTCTAGTTGTGTCCCCACTGTATGCTGCATGTTCTACCCTTGTAACCTTAACAGTACTTGGTGAAAAGCACAAAGCATGAAACTCACTGCACAGTTTCCTCTATTAATCAAATACCTTAGATTCACAAAGTCCCTTTAGCAGCCTGTACTGTCATTCTCAAAACCTCTGTTCTGCTGTGAGTCATATGATCTTATTGTGAATGTCGTGATTCTTTCACTCAGATCAATAGGTTACAGTGAAGTAGCCAGCACAGCTGTCAAGTCATTCCATCCATTGGCATCAGTTATCATCGACACCGAAGAGGAATCCTCAAATATGCCAAGGCCAGATTTCACCCAGATGATTCCATTCAAGCCTAAGGCACAGGCTATTCCTGGTGATCATCCTGTTCCAGGTATGTTCACTAACATTAATATGTGATGAGCTGCGCTTTTATTGAACCCACACACATATGAACTATAATGAAGAATACTGTATACTCTGGTAGAAGTGTACTGATATTTTGCAGGAACTTTGTGCCTTCATATTCCGGGCACAGGAGATTATGGCAACCTTGTATCAGATTACATGGTGTCACATTCGGGATATTCCTCATAAACATATGCCATTTAGAACTTCAAGTCTGATATACTCTCAGCGTGTATGTTGCTTTTATTTACTGCAATTACAAGTAAACTAAAGAAAGTAACAGTAATCAGGGAATGTAAAATCAACAAAAATGACAATGAAGCACCTTTAATTTCTGATTATATGCTACAATGTGTAAAATATTTAAATATTCTGTTACAGGTGAGGCCATTTTGTGAGTGGATCTGTAAAAGCATTATCCCAAAATCAAAATCATCATCTTGCTCTTGCATTCCTCCCTTTCACCCACCCTTCCTCCCCTCATTTTGTGTAAATTGTTATTCACTTGTTTTATATTGTTCATGTGTTCAGTCCTTCTGTCAAATTGTTGCAGGCGGTGTTTTCCCTCACCCACCAGCAGTAGCGCAACTTTGCACATTGCTACCACCTCCAGGCTGCTTCCGTGGTCCATTTGTTGCTGTCGACTTACTCATGGATGTTTTCAGTAAAATCCAGTTGCCAGAAACGGGTGAGATTTGCCAGAGATCACATTATAAAAGACCAGAAGTTTACTGTGTCCTGTCTTTGAATTTTTTAAATTCTTAGATTGTGGCCCTCCAGGGGTTTTTGACATCACTTGGTTCAAAGAAAGAGGCAGCTCTTTCCTCCAAAACGTTGGTATCCACTTACCAGACTGCATGGTGTCATAACCCAGGAGACCATAATCTAAATCTCTACTGCAGTAAAAACCTCCGACCCTATTAACATCTGTTTAGTCATTAACACCAATCAGTCATTAATACTGATCAGTACTTTTCACAGAGCGTATCTTTATGGACATAAATGTTGTTGTTGTTCTTCTTCTTCCTTGGAACTTCAGCCCATTTTCAGGCCCTGGCCTCCACAGCCTTCTTCCTCCAACCTTCTTCCTTGCTGCTGCCTTCCAGTTACATATCTGGAGCAAATGTACTGCATCCCTCCAAATAGCATCCTCTCATTATTTTTTGGAGATATAAGAATCCTCCACCCTTCTATGTGGCCATTCACTGTAGTTTCATATCTAATACCACTGACAACAGCACAAAGATTTTCTGGGAATTAGACAAGATAACAGCCATTTCTGAACTGATTACTTACTTACTTACTCCATGGCGCAGAGTCCTTCTTGAGAAGCTAACTGGTTTGCAGCTAGTCAAGAAATTCCCCGCATTTCACGGAGCCCGAAGGTTCATTACCGCATTCACAAGCGTCTGCCACCTGTCCCTATCCTGGGCCAGCCCAATCCAGTCCATATACCCACATCCCACCCCCTGGAGATCCATCCTAATATTATCCACCCATCTATGCCTAGGTCTCCCCCAGTGGTCGCCTTCCCTCCGGTTTCCCCAGCAAGACCCTATACACCCCCCTCTCCTCACCCATACATGCCACATGCCCAGCTCTGAACTGATTATGAATTGTAATGAACCTCATTTTCATTTGTGCCAAATTATATAAATTCTAAAAATTTTAGACATTTTGTATTGGTTACAATGAAAAATACCAACTAAACTGTTCTGGTAAAAGTTTCTGTAAAATGTTTCTGTTCCCATAGCCCTTAATTTAAGGCATTACATACCACATAATGTCTGTAGTTCCAGTCTGTATTTCCTTATTAAATGTATTCTGAGTTTCTGAGCTTAGACATAACTTCTATTGGCTTGGGTACCATATACATATCATTCCACAGTATGTAGGGAATATGTGGATGTTAGTGTGAACAATGCAGTTAACTGCCTAACTTGAATTTTTTGACATATTTACCTATTTAAAAATATGGTAACATATGTTAAATATGAGAACTTTATTGTATATTTTATTATAGCACCATCACCTACAGCAGACAATGGATGTGATACAAAGCTCTTTGATCTTGCCAAGTCTGTACACTGGATAGTAGAAGAAGGTCAAGAGGGTACACTGACTCTGCCGGGAAGTGGAGGAACAAAGCGAAGACGGAAATTGGCAGCAGATCGAACAGGGGTAGGGATGGATGACAGCGAGGATGATGAACTTTCAGGTGCACCACCAGTAAATGATATTTACAGACAGAGACAACAAAAGAGGGTTAAGTGACTGCTGGACCACAGAATAGAGGATGGTCACTTAGATGACTAGCAGAACTGTCTTTGCCCATGTTATAGTCAGGTTAAACAGTAAACAGATTTGCAGAAAACCAGCTTGAGATTAGATAAAAATTGTCTTGCAATGTTATTAACTTGATGTGTTGATTTAGAACAACAGAATGTTTAAAAAATTGAATGCTGTTTTTGATGCCACAGTCCAAGATTGCATACCTTTCACTGAATAGTGCCAAATGTACATCAGGGTTCCATACCAATAAGTACTGTTCCCATTTGTCTACACTGATCCAATACCACTTTTGTGGACTTGGGTATCTGCTGCTTACCACTTTTAGATATTTCAGTTTGTGACTCATGTGTGGTAATTTTAAAAGAACATAAACAGAGTTTGTTTTATTTCTGAGAGGGGTTCTTAATCTGATGTGATATAATTTTCTTTTGATGAAAATAAGCAGTTATGAGGGTGCTGAAAACTGTTTTATTGTAACTGTCCTTCTTTAGAGAATGAGATTTTGATATTTGGGATAGAAGCAAGGTAACTAAAAATGTATCTTACTAAAGAAATTATAACTTGGTTTACTATTATATTATCAAGTTGCTCCAAATATTAATACAGATAAATGTGTTGCCACCAGTGTCATCTCTACCAGACTTATTTCAAATATCAAGTAGCATAAATGTAACAGTCATAGAAACCAATTTTCATTTGCATGGAAATATTCATTTTTTGTATATTGTAAGTGTCAGTATATGAGAAGGTTCATGAAAGCAAGATGTGACACTTTACAAAACACAGTGTACCATGAGCACTTGTTCAGTAATGTATAAATCATTGACAAATCACTTTCTAAATTGAAAATATCACACCAAAATTGATCACATTATGTACAATGTACAAAAGTTAATGTGTTCCTGAAGCAAATGTCCTTACATTCTGTGAAGTTGATAGCATATTTTTTCGAATGATTATGGAAGATGTTTACAGCATATATTTTATCACTGAAGCTGAAAGTAAGTGACTTTGTGGGCATTTATTAAATTAAAAGAAATGTTACCATACGTCCTGTAGTAATTTCTTTTTCATGAAATTAATATGATATGAATATATTTTTTACATTTTTTAATACCTTTTCTCATGTAGTAAGTGATTTTAACCCTTTAACGCCAAGTGACTTATAAATACATCATGCAGCGAGCCCCTTATATAGACAAATGACTTATATATACATCACAAACAGTGTGTCGAAGTTTGGAGGAATTTTGTTCACTCCTATTCGGTTAACTGCTGTGGCTTGCTATGCTTCAGGACCCTTGAAGGTCAGGCTTTCATTCAGGAGCCAGAATGTACACCCTCCACAAGCACTCATATATATGTAGACACTTAGTAACTGTGCATTTTTCCCAGCTGATTAATATGGTTCTGACACTGCTTACTTTGATTATTGCTTACTCTGGTGTTCACTGTGGGTTGAAATATCAACAATGGCCTATAAAGTGAAAACTCTTTCATGACCAGAAAGGTTGTCAGTGGTGTACTGTACCCATATAATTCAGACAAAAGTAATGCTCAAACATCGGAGATATCCATAAAAATCGAAGTTTACAGCTACAGAAGGGCCCACACACGTCTCTTGCAGTGCTGGGGTAATCTGCAGGGGTTGTGGGGTAGTAACATGCTACATATAGCCGTCAGTCTAGTAACATAATCTTGGGCACCCTCGTATAGCTGGAAATTCATACGCAGTTACATCATAGCTTTAGATCTGTTTTGTTGCCACTGCAGAATACATTCATATGTAAGTTAGGTTCCTGAACTGTGCCAGACCAACAGAGGAGTGTAAACAAAGCAATCCCTTGTACGTGTCTATCGCAATGGCCGGGAAAAAAATAACACTTGACGAGGAAGGTATCAGTGAAATTCTGGTTGCTGACACCGACTCTGAATCAGGTTCTGAGGCTAGTGATTTTGAAAATGATTTTGAAGAGGAGGAAGAAGAGGAGGATCAACACCACCACCACCACCAACAACAACAACAACAACTACAACAATCCTCAGCAGATATCGAAACACAGGCTGCAATGAGTGGTGGATTACCAACCTGGGGACCGCCTCAAGGAAGGAACACAAATATTCATCCTTTTGTCGGTCCAGCAAAAGGTGTGAAAAAAAGTGAGGCTCCACACATCAACAAAGACAGCTCACCACTGTCTGTGTTGATGATGTTTTTCACAGAAGTTTTTCATCTGCTGGTTGAAAAGACTAACGTGTACTACCAGCAACACTTAGACAGACAAGCCGGACCTAGCCACTGACTGCCTGATATTACAGTACCAGACATGATGACTTTCGTTGCCTTAGCTCTGCAGATGAGACACGAAAGACACACTACATGACTACTGGTCGAGACTTAGACAGCTACACAATCCGTTTTACAGCGAGACCATGGCACGAGACAGATTTTTACACAAACTGCGTTTTCTGCATTTTGCAGACAATTCACAGAGACCTGACGAAGGCGAAGAATATGACCAACTATGGAAACTAAGGACTGTCTCTGACAAGCTGAATGAGGCTTATGCTAAATTCTATAACCCCTTGGACATTTGGCAGTGGACGAGGTAATTGTAAAATTCAAGGGAAGGGTTATCTTCAAGCAGTACATTCCAAAGAAAAGAAAACGTTTCGGCATCAAAATTTACAAACTCTGCGATGAAACAGGGTATACGTATGACATGAGAGTGTATTTGGGTAGAAACTCACACTTTGCCACTGACGACATGACTGCAACACACGCAACTGTTAGACATTTTACTAGCAGAGTTGAAGGCTTAGGACACAAAATATTTATGGACAATTTCTTTTCGTCCCCCAGACTTTTTGATGATGTGGACAGACGTAAGATAAATTCTTGTGGGACAGTGCAGCCCAACAGAAGAGACATGCCCAGTGACTGGACCAAAACAACTGAAAGTGAAAAGGGGTGACGTAAGGGTGAGGACTAGGGGAGGCTTGACTGCATCAGTTTGGAAGGACAGGCGAGAAGTTTGCATGCCAACATGGACCCACCACCAGCGGAAGAAAATTTTTGTGATGATAGCAACCACTCCATGAAACCTCACATTGTGGAACGATACAACCAACACGTGGGTTACGTCGACAGTTCTGATTGTATGGCTAACAGCTATTCAATGAGTCAACGTACCTTCAAGTGGACCACGAAGTTATTTTTCCACCTTCTGGACCTAACAGTACTCAACAGTTGGATACTGTTATCTTCATGTGGGGCTAAATATACCCACCGAGATTTCAGGCTCCTTCTGCTGAGGAATTTGATTGAGGAAGCTGGAAAGAGCCAAGATTGCCCCACCCCCAGATTGGTTGGAAGACCAAGTGCAGCTGCAACAAATGTTTTGCGACTCGAGAGTCGTCATAATAAACACTGGTCAGCGAAATCTTCCACACATCTCCAGTGCCGTCTGTGTTTTTCTCATGACCAAAGAAAGCGAATTGTCTATAATTGCGCCAAATGTGATGTGTGCCTGTGCGTGGTGCCTTGTTTCGAGGAATAACACACAAAAGTAAATTTGTAAATCACTCTCATTGTGAATAATGTGTGTCATGATAAAACAGTGATCCAAGGTGCCACAGACCTACAGCAACCAGAATTATGTAAGTAATGAACTATTTACACCACATTTTAATATAATGCACGTGATTCACAGGCCTAAATTTATTATAAATATAGGTGAACTTTTTTTTTTCGAGATTAACCAATTCATAAGCAGACTGCAAAATTTTATTTAATTAAATTCAAAGGAAAAGTCTACGAGATATGCTTTTTTTTCTAAGAGTAATCAAAAAATTAAAAATCCCCAGTAGAAAATTCCAGCAGGCAGCATTGCACAGGGGCATTAATTCCGGCATCAAAGGGTTAACCAATTCATAAGCAGACAGCAACATTTTATTTCATTAAATTTGAAGGAAAAGTCTATGCGATATGCCTTTTTTTTTTTAAGAGTTAGCATTAAAATTTAAAATCTGCAGTAAACAATTCTGGCAGGCAGTGTTGCTTGGAGGGATTTAATTCTGACATTAAAGGGTTTAGAGCATACAACAAAGTCTTTGAAAGGATGGAAGGATCATCTTTTCTGAGAGACCAAGGAAACTAATACCAAGGATGATGATGATGCCTACAACACTTAACAAGCACGTTACCTTCGTTCTGTCGATTTGTAATGACACTGAACATCACAGATGAGTTTCATGAAATAGGTATTGTTTATTACTTACAGTCATTCATATGGAATATGCATACATTATCCATGCAAGGCTGTGTCCATGTAACATCTTGGGATGTGACCTCCAAGCAAAAATATAACAGAGTGACATGTTAGTATTATTATCTGTTATACAGTTACATTCACATGGAATATGTTGAGATTATACCAGTGCAAAATTTTGTCCACATAACATCTTGGGATGTGACCTCCAAGCAAAAGCAACATAATTACATGTATATTCATTGTATATTAGTTACATTTAGATGGAGCATGTTTACACTGTCAGGTCAAAGCCAACAGGTACATCACTCATCATAATAGTCCACATGCTGTCCTGATTCAAATTTCCCATTTTTCAGTACTTCCATAATTCTTCTGGTAGTCTGATCAACAGTTAAAATTGTTCCAGTCTTCTTCAAATTTACAAACATACCCTGGACACTAGCATCTCCAGTACTGGTTATCACCTCTGATACCATGTCAGTGTCCACTGGACCCGGAGCATAGTTCAGAACATTAATTGTTGGATTCTCTTCTGCCAACACTCTGAAGAACATTTCTCTGCTAGCTTTCCCAGAGCAATAATACCCCATTGACTTGAATGGTTTTATTGCACAAAGAGAGGTTACATTGATGATGGTTCTTTCTTTGACAGATCCTTCTGGAAACACCTTCAGAAACTGAGAATTGAGACATGCAACTGAAAAGAGATTCAGACAGAAATACTCCTGCCATTTCTCTGGGTAACACATGTCAGAAGTTCCTTCTGACACATCCCCAACTGAACCTGCATTATGAACTATCAAGGACAAATCAAAATCACCAGGATTGCATCCAGATTCCCTAAGAGAAGTATGTAGCATACTGAGAAATAACTCTGGATCTGGCTTACTAAGATCTGTTGGGTAAATTTTAACCTTAACATTTGCATTAGCACTAGTTACAAGGTTGCTGGTTTCTACCAAACCTGATTGAGATCGGGCCAAGAGAACCAAAAGTGAGTTGGCGGCAAATGCACGTGAAAATTCAATGGCAAATTTGCGTCCAATTCCTTTGCTTGCACCTGTTATCAAGCAATATGTCTTCTGTCCCCAGAAATGTTCCTTGAAGTCTGCCATTTTGGCCAGTGCTGTTACTTTTATTTCAGGAATATTTTAATGACTTGACTTACTATCATTTGCTTCGTCTGATAAAATCTTGGCCAAATGGTCGGCCTTTAGTAGTTCAACAAGTTCCCCCAAAGTAACAGCTTGACGTTCTGGCGCAATACGTCTGATCCAGGCTTGAGAAGGGTTGCCACTGTTCACTGGTGCATCCAGATCTATGTCGTCCTCGGTGAAGGTCGTGTTACTTTCTTCGGACACCAATCTCCACATGCATGATTTGTGTTTTTCCTCGAGAGACTGTACAAGGTCTTTCTTGCTATGTCGTTCCTTCAATTGTGCCAGCCTTTTCTCTGTAATCAAATATACTTATCTACCTAGCAACTAACCAAGTGAAACCTCCAACATACCACTTTTTACTTTATCGCAATTACAAAATAACATAACTGGAATGGTGAAATATATTACCTAAGGCAGATAAATATGCCACAGAATCTGGAAGACGGTCACTTGGCTCGAAGTTGTCTTCAAACGTCAACGTTGGTTTCTCCTCCCCTTCAGACTTCCCAGCAAACATCCAAGGATCCATTGTAATTGAAACACCATGAAATGCTCCTGCGAATAGAATGTTATTTTATGTGAACACTTTGTGTTCTAAACAAGAATAGAAAACAAAATATAAAGATTCTAAACGAATAAAACAGCATTCGTGAAGAGAATTATGAAGTAGTAATGTTGGTAGTAGTAAAACACATGAATGGCTGAGTGTTCTCAGGGTGGGAAATGTTTTACTCACAAATTGGCAATAATTCCTAAATTTTCCAGAGGAACTTTACTTTTGTAAGTAAATTATGTAAATTACCACTTTACCTTTATATTATCAAAGGAGTAAGTTGTGTTCATTTCACGTATTTTAAATTCATGATTGAAACTCCATCCTTTCGTATTCCGATCTTGGCAACAGCAATTCACGGTGTCTTGCGAAATGGACGGAGGGCGTTCATCCGTGGTCCTAGGGTATGAGACATGGTTGGGAAGGTACAACAGAGCATGCTCTCAGGCCAAGGACAGACCGCATCAGCGATGTGTAGTGTCAATATTCGGAAGTATTCTAATCCGTGCTTTAAATGAGAAATTTAATGTTCAGTATATCATGGCAGGTCGTGCAGCTGGTGAACGTACAGAAATATTGTAGAGCCGGAAAGTCAGTTATTTTTTAATTGATATAAACTCGCTATTCAGTTATTTAGGTACATTTTGTGATAACTGATATCGCAAATTGGTTGTAATATGTGGCTAATTCGTTTCATAATTGTTGTGATATTTGAAGTGAGTGATTTGTAGGTGTTAATAACCGTGCTGCACCGCCATAGGAAACGTTTGGTGTAAGTAGAATTAAATTACATAATTTGCTATAAAATATAACAAATAACTAAATGCTATTAAAGTGCAAATTGGCAGACTGTTTTGTATTGTAAACCGGGGATGACAACCCGACTACAGACGATATCCATGCATGTCGCATTCCGTTGTGTATCCAATCAGATTCTTCAGTTTGGTCTGGTGATCTTCGGATCGTCCAATCCCGACATTTTCTTAATTTACCCGCAAAAAACAAAAGTGTGAATTAAAATCACCCCGTTTAATTAGTGGTAATTATAAATGTACACCTAATTTGAGAATTAAAGTAACTACTGTAATTCAGAGGGTACTGAATTCAATATTTAGAGTTATTTTAAATTGGAATAGATGACTGTCTCTTACCGCGATATAAAACGTACACTCAATTAAGAGAGCGTTAAATGCAGCAAATGCGGCTGTGTTCCCATTCGTTGTTGGTAAACGTAAAGTTTATAATGTACGGTTTTCCGTGTTATTTTTAAAGTGTGGCAAGGTTCAAATATTTGGGAATTACATTAACAAACGAAAATTGCATTTGTGACGAAATTACGAGCAGATTTACCGTAGGGACTGGCTGCTACTATTTGGCCCAGATTCTTTTGTCTTCCCGTTTGCTGTCCAAAGATATAAAACTTAGAGCATACATAAATATAATTTTGTCCGTTGCTTTTTATGTGGGTGTGAAACTTGGTTTCTCATATTGAGGGAACAACAGAGGTAAAGCATGGTTGAGAGTAGGGTGCTGAGGGTGTGTGTGGGCCTAAGAGGATGGAAATAAGAGGGACTGAAGAAAATTGCTTACTGAGGAGCTTCATGATTTATACTCCTCACCAAATATTTGGGTGACCATATCAAGTTTGATGAGCTGGGCAGGGAATGTGGCATGTATGAGGGGAAGAGAGGTGCATACAGGGTTTTGGTGGGGGTCATCGGATGGAAGGAGACCACTTGGTTGACCTAGGTATAGGTGGTAGGATTATGTTATAATGGATCTTAATAACATGAGTTTGGAAGGCATTGACTGGATTGGTCTAGCTCAGGGTAGGAACAAGTGACAAGCTGTTGAGAACACAGTAATGAACCTTTGGGTTCCATAAAGTGCGATGAATTTTTTCATTAGCTGAGAAACTATTAGCTTTTCAAGCAGGACTCTTCTGCATTGAGTTAAGTTATGAAATTTTGTTTCTGACATTGATGGGACCTATAATAGCTCAGTTGGTATGGTGAGCAGGCTGTGGGCTGGACTATCTGGGACTCAATTTCTGACATAAACAAGAGATTCTTCTTTTTGCCAGTATGTTCAGAACGATTTTGGGGCCTCTCAGTCTTCCATTCAGTGGGTGTTGGGTTGTTTTTTTTTTTATATGAGTAAAGTGGCCATGTTGACCATTCACCTCCATCTAGTGCCAAGGTTACCATGAAATTGCTAACTGTGAATTCTTTTTTATATTATTTATATGACTAACTTCTTTTGTCACAAAACAGTATTTAGGCAACTGAATTTTGCTGTTAGTTCTGGGGGGAGAGGGACAGGCCAGTTGTATTTTTATTTTTTAAATTTTCTTTCACATTTTGTGCTGTACCTGCTGCATGATCAGTTCAGGACTACATGCAAGTAGTGCCCCCATTATATTTTTGCAGTGAGGTTATAAATTTCTGAAACTGGCCCTGTTTATAGGTGGGCATATACCAAGTGTCATTAAAATCTCTGAGACAGAAGTTTTATGCATTGTTTGTATGGCATGAAGTGACCTATATACGGAACAGTATTTGCCAAGTTTTGTATGGGTGTAAAATATGGTCTTTGAAAGAAGAACATAAATTAAAAGTGTTCGCAAAATAAGTGCACAGAAAAATGGTTGGCCCTATGAGGTGTAAGTGAGCTTTTTAAGGTATTACACAATGTAGCTGGGATGGGGGAGATAATAAATGAATACAGAATATAGGTGGGAAAATGTCGAAGCAAGTGTCTGTTCAGGATACTCAGCAGGAGATAAGAGAATAGTTTGAATGAAGACATCACAAAGTGCTTGGATACGTATTGTAATAATAATTTGTACGTCAGCACAACTGTTTTTATTACACAAGGTAATATGGAGGCCTACATATTACCTTGTGTAATAAAAAAAGTTGTGCTGACATGCAAATTAGTATTACAATAAGGGAATAGTACTGCGATGGATCATGGGAAGTTAGGCTGTGAAGGTAGGATGTAGGTGAAAATGGTACAGGAACATGTCCCAGAGTAGGCTTTGTTATTAGTGGTGTTGAACCACCAGTTTCTGCTACTACAGTATGAGTTAGACACTTACACATTATGACCAGCAACAATTCACAGGAAGTGTTTGTGACATAACTGATTCATGAATGTCATTCACATTGAAATGTACTTGTCGGCAGGAACTTAACATGCATTAAACTTATGCGTACAATCAAACCAAATCATGTATGTAAATAGTTCTGATTTTTAAGTAGGAAAGGATAAGTATGTGACCTGTAATGTGGTCGTTGTCCATATTGGATGTTTCTAAGTGGCTATGAGCATCTGTAGGATTGAGCTGTTTCCTCACCTTTGGCATTACTGGAGTAATTAATTTCAAGTAATCAAGTCAGTACTGGGCTGTGCATTGGATGGCCAACAACCTGGGTTTAAGTTCCCTGCAGGGACAAGAGATTTTGTCTTCTGCAAAAAATCCAGGCTAGCTCTGAGCCTACCTACCTCATGTCCAGTAGGTAAAGCATTTGGGGGTGGAAGCTTACAACTTCACTTTAGGAAGATGAGTGTTGTTTGTATCAACAATTTCATTGTATTATTCCTTTAATTCTTGGTACTCTATGATTAATGAATAAGATATTCAATGGTTAGATGATAAATGCTGTTGTAAAGTCACCATGCACACCACGAAGGCATATAGGGCAGTGTAGGTATCGCTCCATACATTTTTAACCTTGGTGCTAGATGGAGGTGAGTAGTGAGTTTAATGCTCTGGTCACTTTATCACCAGGGAAAGATTATACACTGCCCAAAATATAGGAGGGTGGGAGGACCTCAGAGATAAATGCTGCTGCTGAGATTAATATTGAATGTGTTAATGAAATATAAAATTTATTTGTTCTGTCCTGTAAGTGTGGTGTGTGACAATCATGCTTTCATGGGATGGCACTCCAGTGAAGTATGGGAACAAATTTAGCTTTACCTGATTAGTGTGTAGCTTACATGGGGGAAGCAGGAAGTGCATGAAAGACTGTAACTGAAGAGATGGCTTGAAATACAGGGCATAAATGGCAGGTAATATTAAAACAATGTGTGGTAATGTGGAGTTAACTGGAAGGAAGTAGATCTTAATAGTAGGCTGTAGGAAGCTTATACTGCGGTGTCAGAAGGACCTTATATGGCCAAATAAATTTTGCAAACTTTAAACATTTTTCATTCCTTACTCAACCAGATTCATTTCTGGTTATACAGGTACCCTTTATATGGAGACCAAACCACCACGTTGTAGCTGTACATACAAAGATGCTATTACAGTCAGTACTGATATAACGCGCATTTCTGTAACGGGAATTGACTATAACGCGATTGATGAATAGGTGAACGCTGTTTGCATAACGAGAACGTTCACGTACGCATATTGGCTCTTATGCGATTTAAGCCAACTTTATGAAGATATCACGCTAACTCCCTAGTAGGAGTAGTGGTAGTAGTAGTAATAACAATAATAATGATAATTGTATGACGCGAGGCCTCATAACAATGCAACAGTCGTGTTAAAGCAGAACTGGCTAATTTTACAAACTCGAATTGGTGAAACATATTAATATACTTGAAATTTGAAAAACACATACAAACGACGCGTTTCTTTAACTTCCTTTTTATTCTAAGTTCAAAGCAAAATACAAGAATCAGCAATAATTTAAGTTCTGTACGCTGTGGAGCATACATCTGAACTTCTCCGTAATTTGTAATTCGTTACTGTCTTGAGAAGGGCACACAGCTTAGTAAATATAATTTTATAAAGTAAATAACGAAATCTGGGCAGCACTTCAATTAACCTCCTTTCAGGACATTTTTAGTGATTAATGACGGCCACTGTGACATGAAATACATTAATACTACCTATCAAAGAATTAGGTGCGTCACTCACATATCCTAAGATTTTTGTTGTGAAATTTAAGAGTCTTTGGCATATAGAGGTTCTTTTTGTATCAACAACCAGTATAGCAGAAGATGTGAGAAATATGTGACATAATGTGAAGCACATGTCACGGGAATATATATGGTGTACTCCGAAATGTGGTACACGGAATTTGACAAGGCCATCTTTACTTTCTGAATATAATAGTCTTCACGGTGCATACGAAATTGTAAATTCATTGATGTCTGTAAGATAAGTGTTACAGAAAATATGACATTCCCTGAGTTGATATTTATGAAAATCACAGTGCACAACGGCCATACGGGATATAACCAAAATCGGACAACAAATCACTGGACTAGCTGACATTATCAGCTAAGAGGAACAGTGGCCGAATACCAAACTAAGTGAAAGAGATCTCCATACTTTGAAGAGGATTGTGTCTAAAACTAATAGAACGGCTGCAACAAAGGTGACAGCAGAACTAAATATTCATCTTTGAGGTCCTGTTTCCACAAAAAGAGTCCGTCGAGAGTTTCACAAATCCAACATCCACGGTAGAGCTGCAATTTCTAAACTTCTGATTACTGAAAACAACGCTAAAAGGCGAATAAGATGGTGTGACGTTCATAAAACCTGGACGTGTTGCTGGAAACACGTAATATGGTCAGATGAGTTGTTCTTCACGTTGTTTCCAACACTATGCCGGTTTTGGGTTTGGAGAAGGCCCAAGGAAGCCTGTGATCCAGAATGCCTGATTCCAACTGCGAAACATGGAGGCGCATCTGCGATGATTTGGGCAGCAAATATCTTGGTGTTCTGCTGGCCCTATAATTACTCTGAATGGTCGAATTACTGACAGTGACTACGTGGACATTTTACGTAACTAGGGGCATCCTATGGTCTAGATGTTGTTTCCTAACAATAATGCAGTTTTTCAGGAAGACAATTCGTCCACACAAACAGCTAGAAGTGTTTAGTCTTTGAGGAGCATGATGATGCAATTCAGTATCTCCCCTGTCCAGCACAATCGCCACACTTAATCATCGAACCACTTTTGTCAATTTTGGAGAGTAGGGTGAGAAGCAGATTCCCTTCTCCGTTATCTGTCAAGCAACTATAAGATGTTCTTAATGAAGAGTGGTACAGTATTCCACCAGAGACTTTTCAGAATTTATATGAGTCTATTCCAAGTAGGATACAACCTGCATTACAGGCAATTGGTGGTCCAACTCTGTATCAATCAAGAAATGTTTATCTTTCACATCTGTTCCCATTATTTTGTCCATCCCCTCTATGTGTGTAGGTATACCTATAGTAGTACCATACGAATGGATAGAGAACCTGACAGTATTGCAGAGATGTATGAAACTGTGTACGTTTGTGGGGCTCTGTTGCATATATATATATATATATATATATATATGTGTGAGGTTCTGAAGTGTTTTGTTAAACGTATTCCACGAAGGACTTGGGTTGAATGCTGTAATTACTTACAACTTGGATGACTTGGGTCACATCTGTCAGTGTCATTGTGATAGAGGAAAAATTAAATTTGCTTTGTTGGCAAGAAATGTCTAAGGTGGGTGTCATCCCTGAAGTGTAATATTTTTTTTTATTTTTATTTTTTTACCTTTCGTTTCCTTCACAAACAAATGCAATATTTAAGCCCCCTCACGCTTAAATTCGAGAATGTGTTGTGGCGTACACAAATAAGGTGAATGTATCTTTCAGATGTCTTCTTTGTATCATTGTGACTGTCATTGCTTGTAATGTCCTTTACTTAAGACTCAGATCTGTTGTTGACAGCTAGGCAGCAGCAAATGCATGCAGGCGCGCTTTTTCCGTTGTCGTATACATATATTGTACTTTGAAAATGTTTGAAATTAAATATGAACGGCTGTGTTCAAAGTCGTCAAAAACAGGGATTATAGTGGATCAACGCAGAACCGAAATGTAATTTCCGTTAGAACTTCTGATATGGTCGCCCAGGTACCGGTACCGAATTTAATGGAAGTATGTTGAGTGCTTATTATTATTATTATTATCATCATCATCATCGTCATTATCATCGAATTTCTTACTTCTCAGCTTGCTGGGAAATATTCATCTATCCTGGGATGTAGTAATCAACAGTATTAGGCTCGGTGGTCTTATTTGTAGTTTAAAAAGTTTCTTACAATTGAACATGTGCAAAGAATTGCAGATTTTTGCATTTGTATATATGTATTGGGGTGCAAGTT
>Ga0123352_10001765_pt1 | contig 29298 bp, 20 predicted proteins | sample TergutLab28metaG_FD_89700 | JGI IMG/M metagenome (GOLD analysis project Ga0123352, IMG submission 89700) | Labiotermes labralis P1 segment gut microbial communities from Petit-Saut dam, French Guiana - Lab288 P1 | ecosystem: Host-associated > Arthropoda: Insects > Digestive system > Gut ... | reverse complement strand
TTTCATGCCTCTACATGTTTCGAGCACATGTGCTCATCATCACACCTATAGGTGTGATGATACCAGAGGCTGTGTAATGCAATTTTGACCTCCTGATGATAAGCACATGTGCTCGAAACATGTTGAGGCATGAAATAAAACTTATTGTGAAACAAATTTTGTGCATCAAGTTGGTTAAATACTGAGATAAACAAAATGGTATGCCGATCATGGGGCCTGTTACGTTACGTACCCACGGGAGCTTACTTTTTGTCAAGATTTACAATACTATAGTACTATAATATTTTCGATATGTTATAGACAACAAAGTATGCATTGTTGAAGGCCGTATTTGAGTAACATCTGTGGAGATCTCTGCAGGTGATTTGAATTTATTTGCAGGCTGTACTGTGACCTGAATCAAAGCGAGGAATGTTTTATATACAGCTCATTATTGTAGCGTGGAATGTACCGTGGAACTCTGCGCAGGCAGCATTTTGCCTGCGTATTTGTGGAATTACGCCTCAGGATGTCCCAAGACCATTCTGAATCGAATATCCCGAAGTTTTGAAGTTAAGAAATTCATTACTTAACTTTAAGGTTGGCCCCTGTAGGAGACATACAAAGTATGCGGTGAAAGAAGTTTGTTTCCTTTTATAAAAGAACCCGTTTCAAATCACAACTCTTCCATCAATAACAAAACATTTGTACGATGTGGCAGGCGTGCATGTGCGATGTTTTTCCAGGCGGATAGCAGAGCAAGTGATTTTAACCGTTAATCTTGCGAAGTGAAAATATAAAAGGGACGAAAGAGAAAAGGGGGCTAAAGAGAAAAGATAACACACGAAAAGTGGTGGGGGTACGGGATTAGTGAAGTTGGTTGTCTTTGTAGATTATAAGGCTCTGCGGCATGTGATTCGATGGCAGACTTTTAGGCGAGGTTAATCCATCATAGCTCACGTAGTTTCGCTTGGATTACACATTGCGATGACTGGATAAAAGAGACGTTCAGGTTTATAATGCTGTGGGGACAATGTGCCTCAGTGTCAAGAGCACTTTTGTAGCGTGAGGTTACTTGTTACGCAGCAGGGTGATACTTCGATATCTAACCGTAAGGATAGTTGGTCATTATGTCGTTTGTCAGCTACATTTCCATACAATGTGCTTGCTTCTTACGCGGTTCGTTGATCGGCCTGTAGAGTTAAACACAACTTGCATAACATTATGGTTTCGACACCTGCAAACACTTTCTTCGAATCTGAGCAGTAATATGTATAGCATTTTCGTCTGTTTTGTCATTTAAATGTCCTGTTTAATGCGAATTTCTGATATAAAAGTGCTCTATATTTCGGTCTAGACTGTGTCGTTTTGTTGCGTAATATCTTTCTTCACAACTAGATATTCACGGTTGAGCAACGGTTTTATGGTATTCTCCCTTTAGTTAGTGGCATGATGTTAAATCATTGGGCACGACAGCTACCGGAAGGTGTTGCTTCTCTTAGTGGCGGCGTGGAAAAGGTTCACAGTGTTGTGTAATTCAAATCTTTGCCCTGTGTTGTAGTTGGGTGGCAGCAGATGTCATTTCTGTGGACAGCGAGGAGGACTATTGTTTTATTTGAAGTTTGTGCAGACGTTCTTGTGTTAGGGTTTGGTAAGTCTGCTCTTTCAGAGGCACAATCTTATGTGTAGACAGAACCATGGCATCAGCTGTGAAGGAGAGATGCTGTCTATTGTTAGGGAGCTAAACAAAGCATTGCGCTGTTTCAATTTCCTCCTCGGCTTCAGTTATATAATGTGCCGTTTGTTCAGACACACATTGGAGTGTTCAGAAAGAACGTTTGCTATGAGATATTACAATGTATGAGTATTAATTTATGTGTGGATCTAGGGAATCATGTTTGGGGACCGGCGGTTCAAGTGAGACATCTACTGTCTTGTGCTTGGAAGTAAAGAGAGGAAGAAGAATGGAAACAAGAAGCAACTAGACAAATGGAAAGGAAGAAAGAGCGGGATGGATTTGCTAACTTGTAGTTTAAATGAAAACCGTTCCAGACGATGGGCGGGAAACGTAGCACACCGTTGAGAGCAAATTATTGGAGTTGTTATTGTTGTTGTTTGTGGAGGTGGTGGTGGCGGCGGCTGCGGTATTGGAAGTGCTTGTGGAGACATCAACCAGGGAATTTTCTTGCACAGCGAGAATGTGTCGGTATCGCTTTATGGAGGTTACGGGTCTGAAAACAGGTCGTGATTCGTTAAGCTTGGACTGATAGCATGATTGTTGTTGCTTTCTGCATCCCTACTCTCACATGATGCAGTAACCATTGTGGTTTGATGCGTTTACCCACCGTCTTACATGACACGTATTGTGGTCCGGCGAAATGTGATGGAGTGTATGTGTGAATGCGTATACTTGTGTGCGGTATGTGGAACGATTGTTTAGTATCTGCCTACTGCATTTGCAGACTTTCGGTCGTAGGAGTTGGCCTCCATTGGCAGAGAGTAACTGAAAACATACTGAAAACCTCCTGTTTGGAATGTGTCTCGACTACCCTTTATCGAGGACGTCCATGGATGTTTCTTCACGCCAAAATGACCGTCGAAGCCGTATGAATTTGTTTTGTCGAATTAAGGAGCGGATGAAGGACAGGAGATATGGGTCTCGAACCCTCAAGAGGTACTGCGTCGAAGTGTCTTGCCATTACTACTTTGAAAACGGGCGGGTGGATGTTGGTCGTTTACTGCAAAAGCAGGACGCACATTCAGGGTGTCTGAGAACTGAACATTGATGCTAGTTGGCCCTGGGAGAGGGAGAGTGACAGTGGGATGTGGTTAGCTGTATGAGCGTGGAGTTAGTAAGTTACAGTTGTAACTGTTCTTACGATTCCGGTCAGTAGAGGAGGAATTATGATATTACTAGTGTACGTCAGCACAACTGTATTTTATTACACAAGGTAACTACATAAGCTACATGTTTCGACTATTGAACGGTCATCTTCAGGCCTATTCTTTACAAGTTAAGTCACGGGATGCTGTGCACAAATTGGGATCCCACTGTGTTTACATAAGTGAAATACTTAAGCCAGATCATCTGTCTAGGAAAGTAAACGTGCGAAATGTGTAACTAAGTAGTTAAAATACATTTAGCATTCTTTTAAAAAATAGTGTGTTGGCGTTTACCAGTTAACACAGGTCCCGTTACCATCTAATTCATCCTTGGGTTGTGAGGTTATATTTGGTAGTGAAGCCGGAGTGTATCCGTTGTTGTTGCTGCTCCGCGGGAATGCGCGTGTTGTCGTATTAGCTCACACGATGACTGTGTCTTGTAGAATTCCTGAAAGAACAATCTGGTAAGGCTCGATGTCTGTTTGCTTAGGTATGTTTGTATGGGAAGAGTTTACTTCCTCGTCAAAATTGTCTCCTGACGTGAGTGTTTGGGTAGACTGCTTAGTTTCGTTGTCTTTAACCCTTGTGACCGGATGTAGCCTGCAGTATGGGTTGTCAGAGCGCTCTCACTGAGGAGGAACCTGTACATGTAGCACGCATTGGAGAAATGAGAAGAGCTTTGTTACCTGTGTATGAATGTGAGAGTAATATTGCTGCTGACGTAAGGGGCTGCTCTGTGCCGGTCTGCAATAAGGTTTATTGGCGGGTTGTGTGAAAACGGTGACGAACTTCCGAGACTCCATTAAATCAGGGAATGTGCAGATCGGTGAGTGACTGTGCCGCGGAGTTAGTTTCATCCATCGATGTTTCTTTCGCAAGTTGTAATTGTGGATATCTTCAGCGACTTCTAAATATGACTCCACGTGTCCGTATTTGGATTTGTGTAATTGGCAGAGAGCTGGTATATAGCATCATTAGCACCTGGAGAGGTGAGGACGCTTTGCACACGAGTGGCATCTCCTTCAGCGTCCTTGCCTGGGGAAACTGGGATTACGAGTTGAGCTCAGTGTGCCTAATCCTCGCGTAGATCAATATGGCATTAAGCACACCTTAGCTTTAGGAGGAGCCTGTGTTAGCTCGTCTTTGCTCATTATGGCTTAATATTATGATTTCTTGCTTTTTGTCCCATACGATTACTTTTACGAAAATACACAACATGTCCTGAAGTGTTTCAGCTGAGAAAAGTAACGCTCTTCTGAGAACGCATTTTGCAAACCGTCGTGATGCAGCGAACCTGTTCGTAAATTTGTCGTTCATGTTCGAACTATCTCGATCCATTTCAGATCTTACTGTTAATGCAGGACCAGTTTAATGTTATCCCATACAAGAGCTTAAAAATGTTGGGGCAACTCTTTATACTTGAATATGTATGATTACAGTCTAAAGGGGCACTATACACTCTCAGTTAAACTGGGCGATTTTACTGTGGTAAAGCTGCCCCGTTACAGGCCTGAACAGGCCCAGAGGGTTCCAGGAAGTTAAGGCTCCCAGATTTCGTGACAACGGCACAGGATGGTGGTAGGTTGTCAGCCTTAAGCACCGGCCGCCTTTACCCCCAGGAAATACTCCTGGTACTCATTTCTGTTAGAGGTTGAGTCAACCCCAGGGCCATATTGCGATCGGAAGGATTTTATGTCAATGAAAAATCCACTGACACCAGCTGGGACCGAACCAGCGACCTCCCGATTTCCAACATTCAAATTGAGAAAGTAAAGTTTACTGTTGCAACTGAAAAGAAAGATTGGAAATGATGATGTAAACTTCAAAAACTGTACCAAAATATTCAAACACTGTTTTAACAGCCATGGCTATCAGACACACTGGCAAGAGTACACACGAACTATGATATCTTTGAGTGCTCTCTATAATGTGTGAGTTACAGTTTTTATGTACTGTATAATATACAATATGAGAAGTGAGTGTGGGCTAGCTGCACGGTGAGAAAACACAGTCCTCTGTTATATAACATTACAGTATGCCGATTATTTGTTGTTAGCTTCGTAAAAGGGGAAGTCATATTCAGCGATAACACATTATGAAGTACGGTCACATGCAATGATGTCTTGGAGTTTTGTTTTAGAATGGCAGGCTTTAAATCACAGCATGCTGTACTTAAGGTAAAGGTAAAGTTCTTCCTGTTCATGTCATGCAAGCATAGAGAGGACTGGAGGTGTGTCTCCACTCATTCTTCACCAGCATTAAATGGAGTTGAGTGGTTTAGCTTCATGACCTGGCCAAAAAAGGACTGGGGACTCCAGAGCTGGCCTTGAGGTCTTGGAGAAAATGAAAAATCTTGTTCACACTTGAAATCAAAACATTATACCCTACAGCCTATAGCCTAGTCACCATCCTGGCTCAAAGGTCTGTTTAGAGCTGGGTAAAATTGCTATTCAACCAAATACATTAAAACTTGCTTTCTGAGAGGAAACACTGGGCAGAACAGAAACATTGCACGATGCTTGGGGATCAAATGTGAGATAAGAGCTGGTGAGGGCACCAGTCAACTGCATGCAGTTTACTACAGTAATGGAATTCTGCATCACAACCACATCCCACAGCAACACACTGTGAAATAACATTTCTACACAGGGGTTCAGCAGTATATATGGACCACACTAAATTACAGCACACTTCAAGTCTACGTGTCACAAAGTCAAAATATATGTAGGGCAGACCAAAAATTTTGAAAATTAAGGCCAACCATGCATCAATTTAAGCAATAAACAGGTTAAATTAAACAAACCATTAAGGATATTTCATACTTTTAAAATTAACATAAAGACATTATGGTTACTGGATTTTAAACTCTGAGCATTATTGTCTCTTCAATGATGCATTACCAAATCTCTGTGAGTCTTTATAGTCAATAATTGTATATTAAAAAACAATTCTTCAATGCACTGTTGGGCCACATTCCGCAACTTGAATAAAACCAGTGTATGGGCCACACAAATTGAAATGTGGGCCTATGTCTGAGACCTGCTGATTTTTTTATCCACAAGCCACATGACTGCGGTCCTTCACAATTCTGACTTTTCACATTTAGCCACATGCTGAGCTGTTTATCTTTCCAAAACTCAAGTTAGCTTTCATAAAACATCTGACAGTATCACAATCAAAAGAGGCCATAGAGCTCAACAACCAATATTTCCAACCCAGTTTCAAAACTCACACCATTTCTGAACTGCCAGAGGACTGTTACAACAGGGCAGTAAGGCATAACCACCAAATATGTGGTCACTGTTCCGTCTATCAACTATTGGCTGCTACCTCCTGTCCGGCGATTCTTCACATTAACCTGAACCATTCAGCCAACCATCCACCCATATGGCACGGCAGCAGTAAGAAGCAACGAATAATAGTTGCCAGATACAATAAAGACCCTGAACATTGTGGATTCAAACTCATCTCATGTATCTTTTGTATTGCCTATTGTACCAAATAAAAGGGGGAAAATGTAAGCAAACTCATCCCTGTACTTGATTTAAGCATAACACAGCAGAGGTTAGCTCCATGCATTCTTAATCCAGGCATGTGATGACAGAGAGTGTGCAGTGTCACACAGTGGCCTCACTTCAAAGCATGGGGATCCCAATAGCAATTGCAGAGGAGGCTACATGGGTCCTAGGTTCAATGTTGTTTTACAAATTCAGCATTAACTTGGTACCATACTATGCAGAAGAAGCTGTAAACTACGAAACCACTCTTATTTACTGAGACAAAGAATATTCAATACTAACGGCTAATCTGTTGCAGAAATAAACTTCAAGCAAAACATACCTTAGGTACAAATCAGAATTATATGATACGACAAAAAGTAACAAGTTCTGCTTACTTCACAACAACAGTTACTACTGCAAATTACCAGCCATAGAAACATGCCATAATATCAGTCTTAGACTAAGATACTTAGCAGATGTGGTGTGAACCTAGAAGATATTTTCTTTCACTTTATCAACTAAACAGAACATACAGCTGCACTCTGCAACAACACATACAGGGCACTTCAAACTGATGATGCAGGTAAAGGTAAAGGTAAATTTCACCCTAGAACACACCATGAAAACCCAAAAGGGGAGTGGAGGTATATATCTACTCTTATTTTAACCTTCATGCTAGATGGGGGGGGGGGAGTGGTCGACGCCATGTCCCAGCCACTTTACCCCCAGGAAAGAGACCTGGTACCCATTGTATAGGAGGTTGGGAGGGCCCCAGGGCCTGTCGGGATGGGTGCAGAAAATCTCGCCCCCATCAGGATTTGATCCCTGGACTGTCCAGCCCATTGTAGGTTATTATACCGACTGAGCTATCACAGCCTACACCAATGATGCAGACCAGTGTACTCTGCAAAGCCACATGATGTGCTCCTCTTCCAAATATTAACCACATGTGCTTAAGCTTTGTCACTCAGCAAGGTTGTGTCCTTGCATATTACAAAGATGGTGCAGTAATGAAGTGTAACTAAATTTTTGATGAAAAAGGCTCAAAATCAGTCGATATTCATCCAACTTCAAGAACACCTCAAGGATAAAGAACTGTTATAAAACAGGGGTGAATTGCACACTATACTCAAATACCATGCTGCAAACACCAGACCATAATGTGAATTTTAAACAGAAGTGTACCCTGGACACACTCTCACATTTCTGTGTATGAAATCTTGCAACAAGTAAATATCAATACGTGTACTGTACTGCAGAATCACTTACAAGCACCTGTCCTTTTAAAACGGTAATAAAAGACGAGGTCCATACATGTATAGTATGTAAATTATGCTTTCACACATTCTTACATTAAAACATTATCATATCAGTGTTGGTCAGGCCAGGCAAGTGGGAGTCAAAACCATCTTCTACAAAACAAACGGGTTTTTATTTCCAGGGGAGTGGGGATCTGGTACAACCACTCCACATTTCATCTCTTTCAAGGTGTTGGTTTGTTACGTTTACATCCTACATCCTTACACAAATCACAGTCAAATGTTCACATTATAAACAAAAGCCCTAATTTACGTTTAGCATGTTCGAAAACCCTACTGCTTTCTTGGCTTTGGACGACCCTCTATCTGCCACCTTGGAAATTTAAAACCAATAAATGGGACATTCTGACCAAGGGAATAAAATATTAACGATAAAATCTGAAAAGCATTCATGCATTTACATTCGTAAAAGTTGTAAGCTATTATAACTGCATCTATTCAGTATCGGGAATACTGCAACAAAGGAAAAGTGACATGGAATGCGTTATGGATGCATCCAAACGGACACTGCTTGCACACCGTATTCATAACCCAAAAACTGCATTAAGATTCGTACTGTTCAGTACACTATTATAACTAAACATTGACATTACTTACATGCGATAATTCCTGAGTACTTTGTTTATAATTTTTTTTTGTTAAATTTGCAACCAAATAACTTATTTGTGACAAAGTAAAAGACAACGAGTCCAGGTTCATAGTTCCATGAATACGGCCTCGAAAGCTTCAAACACGTTTGAAGCTTTCTTTGGTATCCACGAAATGCTTCCCTGGGATCTATTCTTGATGAAAGTGTGATTACTACATTGAGAAAGGCCTAAGTCCAACATCGGGATGAATATTTTTATATCACAATTTCACATCAACATCATGGCGACCAACACACATAACAAGTATGAACTAACATGCACTGCAGCTCGGTCAATGTCGGTTAGAGTCGTGCTGATTCGTATCTCTACAACAACAAACTACTGAGCCATTCAGTGCGTATCTGTGAGTTATTTATGTCCGTGAGCATTATACAGCAATCTGTGATACAACAGCTGTCGAATTGCTGTCGATCTGTGTTTTCCAGATGGTCTGTGGGTGTCGCGTGGTGGACGTGGTTCTTGCGAACGGGGCGTAACGTTTCGGTGGTATGGTAGCAGAGTAACATGTTTCGTGGAGAGAGTGCAGCAGATGGAAGTCTTCTTAAACAAGCGCTTGAAGCTTGCGCTGTGAGCACAAAGAAAGTGGTTTCAGAAGAAAGTAGACAACGTTTCGAGTATGTAGACGTTGCATCAGTTAAGAACGAGACGTACGACGTAGAAACTGGGGCGGCACTGAGCTCACAGGTAGACAAAAAAGAGTTGGCGGATGAAATTTCTGTACACGAAAATGAGGCTTGTCATTGGGGTTTGGGAACAAATAGGTAAGTGTCCCAAGGAGTGAATATTTTGAGAGGTGGTGGGTGACAAACGTATAGCTACGGGCCTCAAAAAGTGTTCGGAAAGAATGAAGCAGTGAGGTTAAAACTTCGTGTCATTGTCATTTCGACTGTCTCCTTCAGATTTCAGCCGCTTTGTGAAAGAATGTGGAAGAAATAAATCGTGTATATGATGAAGAAATTATGGTACGCTACATTTAAGGTGAAATGGAAAATACTTTAAAACAGTAACTGGATAGTGTCGCAGTTACTTAATAACATTTCATTTGGTCAAGAAATTAACTGCTTATGTGAACAGGTGATAGAAATTCTTTACGTCAAACAAGTCTGTGTGCTGAGGATTTAGCTTCATTACAGATTGTGCCCAGAGTTCAGGTCTGATTGCCGTAAAATCTACTGATGGGCAAGGAAGTTACGAACCTCAAACCAGCCACCATATTTGCTTTTTGTTGTAGAGTTTACTCTCAAATGGTTTTCACAATATCTTGGTTTGATTCTTGGAGTGCAGGTGGCTTTTCATATGCAGTTTATGGGGTCCTAGAGTTAAACACAATCAGGAATTTGTCTATTAGCTGAACAGGACATTCATACTTCCATTATATTTCCTTTGCCTCCAAATGTGGTATTGATGGAAGGACAAGACATTACCTATTGTCCTCCTTTAGGTATGTGTTTAGTTCAGGGTTTCTTTGTCATGGTATAGTTCATATTTGTATAGTAATTTGTAACCTAAAACTAATTGCAGACTATTAACTTTTCCAGTTTATGTGATGGTGAATCAGTCAAACTTGAAGATGTGCCTAGAGACTGCAGTGATAACCCTTTCAATGGAAGTGAATGTGAGACACAGTTTTATAAATGTAAGGACTCCAGCAAATCATCCAAACATCTTAGTTTAGGAAGTAATACTGAGACTCAACCATGTCAATATGGTGAATGTGACAAGTAGTTTGAATGCTGTAATGTTGTGAAGAAACACCCACAGCAACTTTGCGATGATGTTAAATGTTGTGAAAGATTTCTGTGGGTGGGTAACATATCCCTTTTCCATTCAGTTTATTTCCAACCTCATAACGTTTTGAAAGATTGTGTTGCCTTTATCTTCAGGGTCAAATTGTGTCCTTGTTAAGCAGAGTGACACTTTGAAGGCAATATTCTGACCTCTTCCAACTTAAGCTTCAGTGGCCAGTTCTTTGAGCAGATGGTAATGGGATTGCTGCTGTCTCCGATTTAGACTTCAACAGTCTGAAGATGAAGGCACAGTGATTCTTGGAATCTCAGGAACCACTTGCTGCCCAACAACACAGTGTAACATCCCAGAGACTTGAGCACTGCTGTCAGAACCTCAAATTTTAAAAACTTCCATGGCTGGATGAAGAGGATTATGTCAGCAGTTGGATTCCTTGACCATTGAAGATGAAGGCACTGCATTCCTTTGAAATGTTTGAGACCACCAACTCAACAACATGGCATCATATCACAGATTACTTTGATGTTAGTTTGATCCTGTGTGGCAGTGTCCACACCTTAGCCATTGTATGTCCAAGGAAGGGCTGCTGACATCCATTTAATAGGATGGATGGATGGACCCCAAAGCTGGTCTGGATGGTTTAGCCTCCATTCTGATACAGTATCTTGTTAAAAGTTTGTAGGTGTTGCATTGAAGACTTCTTACTAGTGCACACTAAAATTATCAAGTATGTATGGTCACAAATACGCTGCAGTCAGTAGCAGTGTATTGTTGCCACAAAGTAACACTTTACATTGCCATTTTATAATGTAGTTAGTAACACTTGCCATGCCTTGAGCAGCATTGCAAATGAGTTCACAATAAAATCAAATAGGAGGATGCTTGTTGCTTAACAGTTAGAAGTGCTAGAGCATTTACTGTAGGGTTGGAGTAGCTGTGTTAGTAGTTGCTAGCTCGTATGCTGGACTGAAAATTATGGTTCAATTCCCAGCATGGACAAGATATAATATCTCTTGTCCACTATGTGCAAACCAGTTCTTAGGCACAGCCAGCCTCTTATTCAGTCAGTACTGGGATAATGTGGCCAGAGAATGAACCTGGCTGCTCATTCCTAAGGTTAAGAATGAGTGAGTTATGTCCGCACTGTCCCATACACCTTCATGGTATGCACAGGGACAGTGTGACCTTCATCTTTACAGCGCTTGCTGCTTTTTAACTCTGTGACGCTGAATATCATAGATATGTAACATGCACTGTGATGCTCAAAACCCTGTATGTCAACCACTGCCAAAAACAAATTGTGGCTGCACTTACATAGCTTTTCACGCTGTGGTCTCTTTAAGATCACACCAGGCATTTAGTTCCGGCACCAAAGGGTTAATTTGTTTGGAATCTTTGGTGTGTTCATTAGTACATCTGAGATAATCAGGGAGCAGTTGTAAGAACTGTTGGGATAAGAAGAAGTTAAGTCATATGGGAATGGTGAAAATTACATGACAGAGAACTTTGTAATTTGTCTCTTGCTTTTGTTGAGCTGATTTGATCAGGGGTGCTAAGTTGGGCTAGATATGCAATTTATCTGAGATTATAAGAAATATATGCATAAAATTGGTGGGAAAAGCTTTTGGAAAGGAAACACTTGCATCAGTTTGGTAGAAATTAATGATAACATCACCCTTTATCAACCAAAATAGCCATTTCCTGTTGATTGTAACTGTTCACAACTGGAAGTGCAGATGTCCTGCACATGTGTAGGCATTGGCATTTCTTACATGTCGTACATCATTTAATGTATTCAGTGATTTGGTACTCCCAAACAGTGCTAAGCCAGTACTGGGAGAGAACATATCTTATGTCATATCATTTCTGTTCTGTAAGCAGAATGTGATGGTGTCTGTTACGTCTGTTGAGTATGTGTGATACCACACTGTTTCACAGAGTGCCACTTGCAAGGTAGGAAACTTTGAATGCTTATCCGTTCTTCAGGTACATTTGGTACTTCATAGTCATATACTAACACACAATAGAGTTCAGTTCTTTCAAACAAATTGGATTCTTTCATTATTTTGAACTTGTTAGAATGTGAAAATTATTTAAGAATAGGGTGCTGAGGAAGATATTGCAGCCTAAGAGGGAAAAAATGACAGGATACTGGAGAAAATTACACGAAATGAGGAGCTTCATGATATATGCTGTTCAGCAAATATCGGAGTCAACAAATCAAGGAGAGTGAGATGGGCTGGCCATGTGCATATGGGGGTGTGGGGAGAGAAGAGAAATGCATTCTGGGTTTTGGTGGGGAAACCTGATAGAAAGAAACCACTTGGAAGACCTAGATTTTGATGGGAGGATAATATTAATATTGGTAATAAAGAAATAGGGTGTGAGGTTGTAGCCTGGGTCAGAAATGTTGATACATCAGTAATATTACCAGTAACGCTGTAGATGTGTGTTCAGGAGGACAGTTCTGCTTGGGTGACTACATTTTGTGTGGGGGCACCTGATATTTTTGGGTCTTGAGTCTGGAACTTACTTCATTTCACACTTTTGGTGCCTCAAATTTTGAGATGACTCCTAGATTTGTGGGGAATTTGTGAACCACTGCAGGAGGGCCAGAACAGCACCTTTTCTGAGTGAAACTTTAGTAATTTTCCATAGTCCCCTTTAGACAAATACCATGACAGTACATCAATTACGCCATGACTGTTCCCTTCTAAATCCTTTCCATCCATCATTCTTCATTAAATGTTACCAATCAATGCTATGTACCATCTGGAGGTACCAACATTATTATAAAATAAACCTAAAAAAGAAAACCATCTTATTTTGTAAGTGAGAACTGGGATAGCTGTTTTAGCCAGTATAGGGATTAGGCTACCTGGTGGGTGATCTGTGGTTTGAGTCCCATGCAGGAGACAGACATTGTTAGGCTTCTGCAGAATATTCATACTGGTTCTGAGGCCCACTCTGCCTCCTATTCAGTTGTTACAGGGGGGTTCTTTCACTGGGAGTAAAGCAGTCAGGGTGGGAAGTTGACCACTTACTGCCCTCCAGTGCTGAAGTTAAGAATGGTAAAAGGTAAATTCACCCTATAAGAGGCCATGAAGGCTCAAATGGGGAGCAGAGGTGTAGCTCTACTCTTTACCTTAGTGCTAGATGGGGGTAAGTGGTCATCGCCATGCCCCAACTGCTTTATTGCAGGGAAAGAGATCTGGTACCCATTGTACAGGAGGTTGGTTGGGTCTCAGGGCTGGTCTGGACAGGTACAGAAAATCTCGCCCTTACCAGGATTTGATCCCTGGACCTTCCAGTCCATAGCATGTCACTATACCAACTACTCTTTCCCAGTCCATGAAGTTGAGAATGATTGGAGCTTTACCTCTACTCTCTTCTGTATACCTTCAAGGTGTTCAGAGTGATAACTTTGCCTCTAGCTGTAAGTGTGTTGTTCATTATGCATAATATCTCAATCATTATTATTTTTTGGTGTGAAGTGAAGTAAATAGTATTGTTTGAAGCAGATTTGTGTTTTCATATGAACTAGCCTAAACTTCCGAATACATGTGACTTTTATTAATATGACACTGTATTACTTGCTAATTGGTTGCCGAAGTTTCCAAAAACTTGTTGCGTCCATCTTCACAAGACGTCGGACTATCCTGAACATGGAGGCAGCACGATCCCCCCAGACATCGGTGACTACCAATTGGCGCAGTGCCACGTCCCAGAAAACTCGGTTTTCATGCTTTATGTTAGTCTGCAATACAACCTTCTACTACCTCCTGTTTGTGGAATCCTGCCATCGTCTGTAGCAAGTTGTCTGATTTCTAGGAGAGAATATATGGTTGATATTATGTAATTTGTTACCTGACAAGTCTTACTGCCATGTGGAATGAAGACACTGAATGATGGAAAAGGCTTTGTGATGTTATATCCATTTGTCTTGTAACCCAGAGTTAATGGTACTGTACAGTAACTTCAGTTACTGAGCTTTAACCCTTTAAACGCCGAGTTAAATCCCATCTGCCATCTGCTGGCATTATTAGGAGCTTACCATACATTCCACGTTAGTGGATAGCGGTTTGGCAGACGAAACAAAAAAAAATGCCCAGCCATTACCTTCTTTCATAAAGAGTAGACCTGTCTACCAGCACTGTTCATTTCTTTACCAGCCAGAGCTGTAAAGATGGCCCATATCATACCATATTTTGTGGACTGTAAGAACCTTTATCGCGGAAAGTATTGTATGAAATTTTATGTTTATGGTTCCGTGCATCGTTGATCTGTATTAATAATTGTCCAACGAGATGCAATACAAAGCAGTCTATTTATTATTTCGGGTGTCAACCACACCCATCATCAGGAGTACACAAAACCGTAACTACAGCCTCTGGTACTAGTCATATTTTTTGTACAGCTACCTCCCTCCAATGTGGCCATGTTAGAGGGAGGTAGCTGTACAAAAAATATGACCAGTACCAGAGGCTGTAGTTACAGTTTTGTGTACTGATGATGGGTGTGGTTGACACCTGAAGCATGTAGAGTGAACTTGCAGAATAATAAATAGACTGCTTTGTGTTGCATCTCGTTGGACAATTATTAATATACTGTATGAAATTCTTCTGCATCTTATGGTCTGAAGGTGCTTCAGATGAAAATAAAATGGCTCTTCCTTAATTCAGCCATCTGATAGCTTGGTGCATCTTATGGTCCCTGAAATGTGGCATATCAGGGTGCAGTGTTACATCCTTTTGTGTAGCGCCATTACCAAAGGTAGGTGACTATTTATCGCTCTATGAAATGTTTAATGATAATGTAGTTAGGCACAAAACGTTACAATACAGTGTTCATAAGTGGGCTTGGTGTGGGTGTCACAGAGTGGTAATATATTCAACAAGCACTGTTACATGTCATACAATGTCAGATTTCAGGTTAATTTGAAAGTGAGTTGGTATATACTGTATATGAAGACATTTACATGTGCTTGTTGTTGATGTTACAGGTGTTGGACTTTACAGCGTTTTACGAGGAGGAGATAACATGAACACAGGAATTGAGTTCTCAGAGATAAACCCTCATATTGTTCATATAAGTGATAAAACATGCAAGGAAACTGATTCGCCAGAAAGGAAACGTAACTGGTATAGGCAAGTGGCAATTGAGGAGAAAGCGAGAATGCTCCAGAAGAAGAGAGATGCTGCAAGACAGAGATACAGACAAATGATAGGTGAGGAGAAAGTGAAGTTCCTGCAGAAGAAGAGAGATGCTGTAAGAAACAAATACGGTCAAATGACTGATGAGGAGAAAGGAAGGATTTTACAGAAGCTGAGAGATGCTAGAAATGACAGGTACCGGCAAATGTCTGATGAGCAGAAAGCAAAGATTCTGCAAAAGAAGAGAGATGCTGCAAGAAAGAGATACAGACAAATGATAGGTGAGGAAAAAGTGAGGTTTTTGCAGAAGAAGAGAAATGCTGTAAGAAACAGAAACACTGAAATGGTAGATGAGGTTAAAGTGCATATGCTAGAGAAGAAGCGAGATGCTGAAAGAAATAGATACAGAAAAATGGGAGATGAGGAGAAAGAGCGGTTCTTGCAGAGGAAGAGAACTGAAGTAAGAAACAGATACAGGCAGAAGCAGGTGAGGAAGAAGTGAGGATTTTATAGAAGAACAGAGTTGCTAAAACAAATTTTAGGTGAGGAAAAGTGAAGATTTTGCAAAAGAATAGAGATGATTAAATGAAGAGAAACAGGCAAATAATAGTCAAGGAGGAAGTGATGTTTCTGCAAGTGATGAAAGATTCGTATCAGAAATGACATATTAGTGAAGTTAGGAGAAATTGAAATCATGAATTTGAGAGTGATGTGATTTACTGAATGAAATAAATACGCTACAGTGAAAGATGTTTCCATGCTAGAACAAATAAAAGAAGCTCAGTAGAAGAAACTTAATCAAAGGGAAAGCAGGAGAAAGAAGGGATCATGGACAATAAAAGAGATGCCAAATGAAACAAATGCAATTTAATAAGTGAAGGGAAAGAATGAAAGACAATGAAAAGAAAACAGTGAATTGTGCATATATATTCTGAGGAGAGAGAAGGGTAAGTGAAACTCTTATTAGGTAGGTTGTAAAAGCTGCATACATGGCAAGTGCCTTCAGTCAGAGGGAACGTATATTGAGAGTGTAAATTTGTATAGACTGAACAAACCTTGCTGTTCTTACAAGTCTGCAGTTTTTTGTGAACCTGATGAATTAGTTTTCTACTAATTAGTATGTGTATTGTGATTAATTGCAAGCAAAACTGTGGCTCATTGAATTATCTGGTTTGTTTTGCCATGAAGGGTGGTTTAGCTGCACCTCTAAGAAGGAACTGCCATGATGATAATACTCATGACATAAGAATGTACAGCAGTGTTACCAAAATGAAGTAGTTTGGAGTGTTTGCAGTGGGGCATCAGGACAGTTTTGTGCCAAATTATAAAGTTTAAAAGCAAATTACATCTTGGCAGGATCACTTCTCTGCTCTCAGAAGATGAAATGCAGTTCATACATATATATTTCAAGAATGATAGCAAGGACAGACCCAATAACAGTGCTGTGTAACTCTCTTTTAAGTCTCAATGTAGTTCTTTGTGTGCATGTATCAAACTGAATGCTGGGAGTTCTTAGTACATCCACTTTGTATTAGTTATGTCATCATTGTGCAAATGCTAGGATAACCCTTTGCCGCTTGAGTATGTTTCTCATTTCTGAATCAACTGAAAAGAATTTGATTGTCTTTTTTGAAGAGTGTAACAAAGATGAATTTTGCAAAATCTGAGGTTCTTGCACCTGTGTTGCTGAGCCTTCTTGGCTGTGACACTGTGTTGTTGAGTGAGTGGTTACCAGCTGCTTGACCATTGAAGTTGAAGGGGCTATGATCCTTCGAAACCACTTTCCCGATGACGTGGTGTCATATTCCAGGAAACTTGCATCCTCAAGACAGATTTCCTTTGTCTCTTTGGCAGATACTCTCCTGCCAAGCAACTCTAGAATTTACTTCCTGTGGGTGCCGTTTCATGGATGGAAGGCTGCATTTGGAAGTGGTTAAAATTGTCAAGTCACCAATCAGCCAGCAGGTTTGTAGAATTCTTGCAGGATGATTTTCATTGTGATTCTGCCTGCAGGAAGTGTCAGTAACAGACTATGCTGAAAGTTTAAGGGGATTACCAATGGGAGCTGAAAACCTTACAGAAGAGACCTTTCTTACTGTTCTTGGAAGTTTCTGCTGTAGGGGGGGAAAAAATACAGTTGAATGACTGTGGAAGTCAGGAGCCGGGATGGTTGGCACAGTGACCAAGCTATGGGCTGGATGGTGTGGGGTTCATTTCCCAGCAGGTGCAAGGGCTTTTTCTCTTCTCCAAAGCAACCAGACCATCTCTGGGGCCCACCCAGTCTCCTGTTGAGTGAGAACTGAGTGTTCTTTCACCTCAGGACAGTGGCTAGATCATGAAGTTGGCCACTTACCTTCATAAGTGCTGAGGTTTCGAATAAATGGAACCATATGTCTTGTCCCTTGTAAGAGTATTTTACCTTTGCATTACTTAATCAAATGTGTCACACTTGTCTGAAGATAAAAATAAGTTGTACTTGACTCTAATTACAAACATAAACAAACATGAATGTTTATGGAGCCATTTAGCTACATCTGGTGGCATTGGACAAACTGTCTGGGGGGAGGGGGGGAACTTGACAGCATTGCTGCATTCAGCATTTCTGCTGTCCTGCCTGCACTGGCAGAACAAACATCCAAGTGTTTTTTTAAGAACTAGGATTGCATGCTTACTGTATGTGGTCTGATCATTTAATTCCTTCACTGATTTTTTTGTGAGTGAATGAGTAGACTTAACGGCTAGTTGGTCTTGTGAAGTAGTGTCCTTGTGCTTGTATGCACTTATTCCAGCGTTCCTGCCACTGATAAAAGTACCTTAGTAGTCACTTTTTGTAATAGCCCTCAGTTGTCTCATCGTGTTGGCTTGAATCTCTTCAATGTAATCAAATCAGCGACCTTCCATTCTCTTAAGGTGAGGGAACAAGAAGAAGTCACATGGAGCAAAGTCAGGGGAGTAGGGAGGGTGTGGGAGTGACAGAATATTGTGTTTCGCCAGAAATTCATTTGTGGTTACAGCCCTGTGGACAGGGGCATTGTCATGGTGCAGGATCCAATTGCCGGAGCGCCACTTCTCAGGATGATGCCTGTGCACAGCGTCGCGGAGGTGTTTGCAGGACTGTTCTGTAGTATTCCTTATTTACCTTCTGTCCTCTAGGAACATAGTCATGATGAACCAACCCATCAGTGTTGAAGAACGCAATCAATATGGTCTTGACATTGAACTTCACCTGTTGCACTCTCTTCGGTCGAGGAGAAGATGCTGTGTTCCACTGGGATGACATTTACTTTGTTTCCAGGTCATACCCATAAACCCAGCATTCATCACCAGTGATTACTGAGGACATGAAGTTGGGATTGTTTTGGGCTCACTCATGGAGGGTGCGATCATCCTTCTGCTCTGCCGTCAGGAGACGGGGCACAAATTTCGCTGTCACACGTCTTATTTGCAAATCTTCAGTTAGAATTTTCTGGCACGTCCGAAATGCTATTCTAACTTCCTCTGCAACCTCTTTCAACTGCATTCCATCTGAAATCTTATGATCTCTTCAGCACATTACACTTTCCCACTAGAAATAAAAAATGAATCAAATACTGCAATTGATAATATCTTCATTGACACATTTGCATTTTCTAATTTCAAAATAATTCCAATAATAAATGGGTTGTCAGTTCACAATGCCCAATTATTAATTATAAAATATTTGCACATGTGTATTGGTAGTAATTGTGTGAAAACTATAGGGAATGTAGAGGAATGTTCGCTGCTTGAATTTTAAACTAGACCAAGTTACAAAGTACAGGAAAATGTTTTTGACATGCATAATAATATGGATGTTAATGACATATTCAGTGCTGTTCTAAATACATATTCACAGATATTTTATTCTTGTTTGCTTAAAAAGAATATTATTGAAAATTCTAATAAGAAAAGTTGGATTACTACTGGAATAAGAACATGTAGCAAAACAGAGGGACCTCTACATATTGACTGAGAGTAATAATATAAAATGAAGACAGTATTATTAATCAACCAAAAAAGTTGCTTTTGGATTAATTTATGAAATATTAGAAGCTTTAAATAAAAAAAAAAGTTTTGTGAGGAGTATATTCTTTGATTTGGGAAAAGCATTTGATTGCATTAATTATGATATTTTATTAGCTAAACTAGAATTTTATGGAATTTCAAATAGTGAGTACAAGTAATGATCCTTCGAATGAAAACACTATCTCCAACTGGGGGACAGTAAATTATGGTGTCCCTCAGGGATCGATCCTAGGACCCTTGTTGTTTCTAATTTATATTAATGGTATGACTAAAATGCCACCCCAAATAAACTCAAATGGAAGTTACAAAATAATATTTGCTGATGATACAAATCTAAATGTCAATAACCCTAATCACAATGTATTTCAGAATGATATTAATATGACTTTTAAAAAAATTCACGAATGTTTTAATACTAACTTGATCTGGTTAGGTTAAAAAACATTTTATACAGTTTTTTAAAAAAAAAACAATTCTTTTAATGAATGGATTATTGAACACAGTAATAAATTAATAACTAACACTTGTAGTTTAAAGTTCCTAGGAATTATGATACGTAATATATTATCCAGGAAGAGTCACATATATAAAATTGTACCTCAATTGAACCAAGCCTGCTACATAAGTAGAGTAGTCAAACCATTTTTAATGCAAGATGTACTTAAGATGATTTATTATGCTTATTTTCATTCAGTAATTATGGACTGTTATTTTGGGCAAACTCTTCACATAACATGGAAGTTTTTAGGTTAAAAAGAAAATCATTAGAATTATGATGGGAGCCAGAAGCAGAGATTCCTGCAGGGAATTTTTTAAAATCTTAGGAATATTACCTTTAACAGCTCCTCAATAAGCATATTCTATAACCGTGTGTTTATTGTCAGGACTAACGAGTACTTCATGGAAAATTCTGAATTATATGACGTTAAAACCAGAAATAATAAGAACTTATTTCAGCTGCAATCAAATTTATCTATCAAAGGGGTCCTCATTATGATTGCAGCAAAATATACAATAATCTTATTCAAATAAAGCTGTTGTCAAGTAATTTTTATCAGTTTAAAAAAACTCTTAAGGATTTCTTACAGTTACATTGATTTTATACTTTAGCTGAATATTTAAATTATAATAGGGACTAAATCTGTGGGTATTATATTAACACTAATGTTTGGAACATCTATCAGAATTTTAATGTAGAGGGCTTATGGATTGTTATCTTTCAAGTTCATGATATGTTTTTGTATTGTTAAGCCACGATTATGACAATTTCAATTTTCTGTAATTGGAATGATATGCCTTATGACAAATTCTGTGTCCTAAGGTTGAAGTACCAGAAGTGGATTATTTGAATTCTCAATAAATGAATGAATGAAAGGTGGTGGTGAAGTGATATTTAATTGCAGAGAGTTAGGGTCTGACTCTCATATGAACCACACATGTAAAAGTAACAATTTTAATTCAACTAAACCTTTGTTATGTTTATTATGCACATTTCATATTTACTGGAAAAGCTATTTGAAATTACAAGTGAAAATCATTTGAACTTTGTATCCTACTTGAACTTGTATGAATCATACTTTGATAAATATTAAGTGTCACTTGACTCTTACTTTAATTTGGAAATATGAGAACAACTACTTTTAGAGTGTTTGATGTTTAACCAACCAACTAACTCCATGCAGCGGAGTTCCTTATGGGGAGCTAACAGTTCTTAGATAGTCAAAAAATTCCCTACATAGTAAAGAAGCATGAAGTTTTTTTCTATGCTAACAACAGCCTAGGTATTACCCCTATCCTGAGCTAGATGAATCCAGTCTCCTCCCTTGCATCCTGTTTATTTAAGATCCATTGTAATATTATGCACCTATCAATGCCTAGGTCTTCCATGTTGTTTCCTTCCTTCAAGTTTTCCCACCAAACCCCATATGCATATCTCTTCACCCACATGCTTGTTACATACTCTGATCATTTTATCCTGCTTGGTTCTTACTATCCAATTAAGAAGCAGTATTGGACAGCTGACAAGAGGTCTATGTAAAAGGGAAGAAACTGCTTAATCACCAGAACACATATTAGGTGGTCACAGATTTCACTCAGCAGAATTAGTTAGAAAAATAGATGGTTGGATGGATGTGGGTAGGGTAAGTTGGGTGCATAGTTGGAAGGACAGATAGTTGAATCAGTGGATAGATGGATGGCTGCATGCATGGGAGACATAAAAAACAGACACACACACACAAAGTTAGTGTAAATCCCATTTCAGGAGATAACACAGCCACCATGTAGATGTCAGTGGTATATAAAGTATGGCATGACATCTGCCTCAAGTTTTATGAACATTCATCCATTAGTTCAAAAGTTGGTACTTAGAAATACGTAAAATAATGCTCAGAAACATTCTATAATGATTTTAGACCAATAGTACACCTTCAAATTTCATACCTGTGTTCAGTGCTGAATATATTTCTAAATGGTATTTAGCCTTGATCTAAGCCATAGCTTCATATCTGTTGCCGCCTGGTCCAAGGTCTGGGGCTTCCGCTGTGAGGTAGAAGAGAACTGTGCTCTTCTGGGTTATTATGAGACAAGTAGTGGTTATTTCTTACCGACATTTCGGGGCAGCCTGTTGGTCCTGTCTTCAAGGATCTAAATTCTTGGATCCTTAGAGATAGGACCAATAGATTGTCTTGACACGTCGGTAAGAAATTACCTGTGCATGCTGTGTAATAATCCAGAAAAGAGCTTTTTTTTTTATAAAAAGACTCATCACCTGGTATTAATTAAGGCAGGAAGTAGAACACTTTGATCTGAGACCCATAAATTTTTTAATTCTATTTGTACTAAACAAGAATTGCCTGAGCGGTGGAAGGAGTCGATCATTGTACCTATTTATGAGATGGGCAATGAAACAGACAATAGAAATTACAGAGACATATCACTTTTGCTGTCAAGGTTAACTACATATGTAGAGGATAATGGTGGAAATCTTCATGTGGGTTTCAACGCAGCAGGTCAACTACTGACCATAAAATATTCTGCATTCGTCAGATACGTGATAAAAATTGGGATATATTGAAGTATCACTCATTAGTATAGGTTAGGTTGTGATCGGTCGAAAACGAATGGCACACTTACTTGGGGAAGAACGTAACTTAACTTCTCATCTGTGTCTCACCTTCCATTCGAGTAATTTTTCTGAAACTCCACACCCTGGTGAAACTTAAATGGACGCCTGGAAACAAGAACAGTGGCGCCCTAAGCGACCACGATGGTGTTACTTGTAGCTGGCTTGGCTCGGTGGATGCATTTTGTATGAAATAGATAACAGGAGAAGTCTCTTCTTTGTGCAAGGTGGATCAGTTACAAGTTGCGTGAGAATTTAGTGCTGCGCAATATGAGTGGGGTTGAAAAAGAGGAGTGTAGACCAATGTCTTTGTGGTGTAAGTAGAACAGAGGAAATTTTGTAAAAGAAGTTTCCATTACAGTTTTAGTACAAGGTAAGAGGATGTTACCGTTGTTGAAAGTGTGTGAAAGTTGTATTGAATAATGTTGCTTCGGTTATTCATTAGTGTGATGATGTTTAGTGTGTATGGTGTAGGATGTGTGTGAAAATAACTTGGTCATAACTGTTGCAAATTATTGATTATTCCATCGACCAAGTGCATGATTACTATTTTGTTTCATTACATTGCCATTAGAATGTGGCGGGTGTGCTATGTGAGAGGGTGCTACAACTGCAACACAAATTGTGACTTGAAATTCTTCAGGTTTCCAGGTAATCCTCAACAGTAAGTATAATTTAGTAATTATTTGTATTCATTGTATTATATGTATTAATTGTATTTTACTCTTCATAAACCATTATCTTATGAGCTGAATATATATGTATAACTTAGTATCTTGTATGAACCATGTATATTGTGCACATTATACAGTAATATCCACATTGTGTATTTGTAGGATACATCATAACTTGGGGACGAATTTGTTCATATCTAGTGTTTTAACAAATGTCTAATGTTTGAATCAGAATAAATCAGTATTTGAACAATGTTTTGTAACTAACACAGCACACATTGAATAGTTTGTGTGACATATGGAGTTCACCTGGCAGTTAAAATGTAACATAAAACAGTAACCATAGGAATAACAGTTTCATTTTTATATTTTCTGCTTCCATTTTTACACAGGGCTCAGCTATGGGCGGAGAAACTTGGCATGCCCTGCGATGCACAGCATGTCAGAACACTGTCAAGGCAGTATGTCTGCAGCATGCATTTCTCAGAGACTGATTTTACAGTGGGTGATAAAATAAGGCTGGAGAGATAGGCATTTCCAAATCCTTTTACAGTGGCTTCACATTGCAATTCAGCCCAACATCATGGAGGACCCTCCTCGAATTCCTCATCCTTTGAAGAATACCTTCATGTCCTGGTCCCTACAAAAACATATTCCAAGAAATCCAAAACCTCAGTGACCGAAGGTACCATCCAAATCCACTCAGACACCTCCTTACCTACATTTATATCCCCTGACATGTCTGTACCAGCAGAAACCAGCACTTTTTCAAAAGAAGACACCTCCTTTCCCCTTGTCTCTGCAAATGAAAGTGCTTCTGGTGAAGAACTCGGAAGTGTCAACCTTCAAATTTCTTCCCCAAAGTGTAAAGCATGGCATTGTCTCATAAAAAAATCTTGGTTTGGACAGAGTGGCAAAACTAACTCCATGCAAAAAGAAGTTGTACGACCGAATTCAGACCCAGAGAGAGTGCGCTTTGCAAACTTAGGAAGAAGTACGTGACAAAGAAAATGAAGGAGGTTTGTCACAAGCTCTTTCATCTTCCTTGACTGTACTGACTTCAACGTATTTGACATCATTGTTTAGGAACATAATGCATAAGCCCAAGGGCAGGAGGTGGAGCTTAAAAGAAAAAATTTTGGCGCTCTACCTTCTGAAACGTAGTCCTAAATCCTCTACGTTTCTCCAGTCACTATTTCCTCTACCTTCCAGACGATCCTTACAGTCCATTCTAAATACTGCTTGCTTTAGAATCATCATCATCATCATCAATGCTCATGTGTTTAATACACTCAAACACACACTACAGACAATGTCTGATGGAGATAAAGTTTGTTGTCTCATGTTTGATGAAGTGTCAATCAGAGTGAACTTGCATTTCAATCAGAAGTTCGGCTGTATTGATGGCTTTGAGGACCTTGGAAGACGGCAGGACAAGCAATATTGCAAATCATGCCCTGGTCTTCATGATCCGTGGTCTATGTAAGAGGTGGAAGCAACCAGTAGCTTACTGTTTGATTCACAGAAGCACAAAGGGTGAGATGCTTGTTAATTTCTTGATGGAGTTCCTTAATGCCTGCCTCAATGCAGGGCTAGAAGTTGTTGCCACTGTGTGTGATGTGGGGTGCCAACAATGTCAAGGCCTTGAAACTGTTGGGTGTTTCTGGAAGGATACCTTTCTTCAGGTTTCGTGATCAAGAAATTGCAGCTATATTTGATCCTCCCCATTACCTTAAATGTATCCGCAACCTTTTCATCAAACATAATTTAGCAAATGTGGAGTGTGAAATTGCTATGAATAGGGAGCGACTTACTGGTACTGCTAAGTTGGATGACATATTGAAGATGTGTGAAGTTGAGAAACACAATGTGTATCGCCTGCTGCCCAAAGTAACTGAGAGGCATATTAAGCCTAGTGGCCAGGACACAACGAAAGTTAGCTTGGCTGCACAAGTTATGAGCAGCTATCAGTACTCCGGTCGCAGTAGGTAAGGATGACAGCACTGAGTTTGAATGACACATATGCTTATCAGTAGTGATGTTATGTTGTGCCACAATTCATGTACTTATTTTCTTTTATAGAACACACTTGTCATGAAGGTAACTCTCATTGTTCCAATATAATTGTAGGTTACATGGATACCAGGTGTCTATCAACAGCTGTGTTTGGGAAAGAAATTGACAGCCTCTTCGACAGCTTGAATGGTATCACACGCAACCCTAACTTGAAATTAGCTTTAATGCAGTGAACACAGCCATCTTCATTGAGAGCCACAAAATGTGAAGTGTGCCAGTATGCTTGAAGGCTGTGACATGCCATGCTGATGGCATAAGGCTACTAGCAGGTACAGGCATGAACATCTGTCATGAGGTATGATACTTGAGCACAGTAATCCCCGTACAGTGTACAACAAACATAAGTAGTTGCTGCCGTCTGGAAACTCAAGGAAAATCCAACATTTGGTGCTGACCTTACCCATTGGACTATTATTTTTGGACCAGTGACACAACACTTGCAAGGTCACCAATTCTACAACAAGAATAATTCAGGAGCCAGTTTCTGCCATGACAGTTGTAGAAACCTTGCCAAGATGAGACAAGCACTTCAGTATGCTGTGGGATTATGTCAAAAAAATGATACTTACATGAAATAATTGTGCTTCATTTTATGTTGTTGCGACTGTCATTCAGATTATGAGTATGACACAGAGAACCTCACTTCTTGAACCGTCTTCTTTATCTTCTCATTGTCATATATGCTGTTTTATTTCACAATCAGAAGTTACGTTTCCTTGTGGTATAAGTTTAAAATTCAACATATGTGGTCCTGATCATAAAATATGTATTTATATTGAAAATGGTTTGTTTTCTCCATTTTTTTGAGATGTAATGTATAACAGTGTACACAGTGGTGGAAAAAGTGTGTGATTTTAAATACTGTGTAAAAATATACACTGCTCTTGTATAATTCAGTTTTCCCAATGTGACATTTCCATCAATTTTTGATGTTTTGCTGACCGTGCATCTCAGTATATTTATCTCAGTAATTAACCAACTTGATGCACCTATAGGTGTGATGATACCAGAGGCTGCATAATGCAATTTTGACCTGATGATGAGCACATGTGCTCGAAACATGTAGAGGCATGAAATAAACTTATTGTAAAACAAAAATTTTGTGCATCAAGTTGATTAATTACTGAGATAAATTTCCATCAATGTTTCATTTCTTACTAATTTTTGGTACGGGATTGCAGTTGTTCATAGTGGTGAGGATTCATAATGTGGCTTGAGTTAGGACACCATATAGTCTGTACATACATGGTAATGAATGTTGTGGAGGAGCATTTTGGGTATGTCTACACAGGCCATCAGATGATGGCAGCAGTAGGTCCAGGCCAAATCGTCTGTGCTGACTATTTGGTTACACGGTCCCATAACTGAGAAGACCGCAATTTCGAATCTTCACACTACACATTCTTCATGCATTGTGTCACTTACAAAAAACGTACATACACATGTCACGCAATACATAGCCTTGCTCTTTTACATTATACTTTGGTATGAGCAGAAATATGTCACACGAAATATAATGAAAAATAGTAAGGTATATTGCCTAATAAATGTATGTAGTTGTTATGTAATAAATTTGAAGGCTTATATTTTTTAGTATCACCCTGAATAGAGAAGGTGTGGGTTTATGGTATGGCAGAAGGTTGCTTTACCGATGTCATGGTACATAGTTCTAAACATTACCACTAGGAGAATGCCACAGAGCCATCCCGTTTACAAGTAACGCCAACGTGGCCGCTTGGGGCGCTGTAATTTTAAATTTCCATGGAGTTGCCAATCTGCATAAGTGCATCTGTGGTCAAAGTGGTGTAAGTCGAGTAGGTGGTACTAAATCGTGATGCTTGTGAGATGGACGTAGCATTATACACAGCTTTGAACGCTGTTAAGGTTTTGCGATCTAGTGTAGGTCAGGTTTTTGATACGCTGGGAAATGGACTGAGAGCTGACCATGGTGAAGATGGGAAGGATGCGAAATTCCTGTTTGAATTACAAGAACTTCTCAGTACCGTGAACATTAATCTCAGGTGAGGAAAGTTCATTCCTGTTCAAATATTTTTGCATCTAGTACGTGTAGCGTAAGTTGTATCGGAGCTTTGTAAGGTAATGGATTACAAAGCTTGGCGTTCATTGCTGTGATGCAGCGATGCGGCGCTTTATGAATAGCGTACCGAAATTTTTTAACTCTTAGAAAATGGTACTATTGAACGTAAACCAAGACCTGGAAGGGCGGTTATTTTTGTAAGAAACACAACGTATGTGTCTTGAGTATGACTGCACGTAGTACTTTATTAGTAATTTGCCCAACTCGTTCAATAGCGTCCGTATGGCATTCTAGGCAAGGAAAAAAAACTTGTTGCCAATATTGACAATAACTTCAGTTCGTGACGGTTTCGAAGGTTGAGGGTGAAGATGAAAGCGATGCAGAGCGAGAGTTGAGACGCTGATGTTTCCTAACTAACACGAAAGCTTGAACCCTAACCATCAGTAGCAACAATTTGTCACAGTAGTTGAAGCTCAAAACTTAAGCAGAAAGGATGGCATTGGTTTTTGCTTTTGCCCATATAACTTGATAAATTATGCTGTTTTCCCTCATTGTGTTACAAGCGTTAAAACTGTGGGGCTGAGGATTCAGTTCGTCTGGGTAGTGACACTGGGCAAGTAGTTATGATGTTTTGACAGTGTTGTGTGCCAGCCCAGTAGTTCCTGATATTTTGGCACAGTCTCATGTCTCAGAAGGTATGCATCTTCAGCAGCACTGCTGTGAGAATCTCAAATCTTGAATTGCAGAGATGTTGAGCAAGCAGTGAACAGCCTTTCAGCACCTCCTGGTCCATTTAACTTGGGGAACACTGCATATCTAAGTCAGGAGAGCACGCAAGACAGGCAGGCCTTGTATGCCCAGCTGGTAAACAGTTACAAATGGACTGACAAGGTGCGTAACTTTGGCATAGGGTCAGTATTTTGACAACTGTTTGTTGCCACTTTTGTGTCACTGTATCATAATATTAACATAGCCCTCTTGGATGACTGCATAATTTTTTTTTTTTGGGGGGGGGGGGTTGGTTGTTGGAGGGGGAAGGTATGCTGGTGTTTTTTCCTTATTTTTTTTTTTTTTGAATTCTCCTTTTTAACATTTTTTTTTTTTTATTTTTTTTTTTTGGGGGGGGGGTGGTCGTTGTGTTGAGGGGAAGGTATGCATGCTGTTTGTCCTACATATATCTGTTGTGTAATCATCCATGTCAACATGCTTATTTTTTTAATATTTTCACTGGAATGCCTGACTCATGATTGGAACACTCAGTCCCAGATGCAGTCTGACTTTAAACTTTACCTCCACAGCCTTCAAGCATGTTTCGTTTGATGAAAACTGTCTGCCTATGGCAACTTTCTTTGTTGCTGGCAAGAGCCAGCAATTTCAAGGTTGCAAATTTGAATGTATAAAAGAATAGACATGTTTCTTATATCATTTCTGTGCTTCTAGCAAGAGAATTTTCTTTTGCAGGTGCATGAGTATGGCAGTCTGGCTGCATCTCTACTCAGTCAGAATTCACTGAAGAGGTCGTACATCAATGCCAGTGCTGCCAAACGTCGCCGAACTCAGACCAGCTGTCACAACGTTCCTGCACAGTATGTATCAAAACAAAATTAATATTGTCATTCTCATTATTTATGTGGGTGGGGCATAGTGTATGGAGGATGGATTGAAAATGCACAGTACAACTTCAGATGCACCTGCTGCAAGCACAGGGAATTTACGCATAAAATCCAGAAACCATTATTGTATCACCATTTGCCATGTTTTAGTCATCTAAATGGACATGGAAATAGTATTTTTCTTTGCTGCAACATCAAACATGAAGAAATGAAGGAGCTGTGATCATAACTGTGTGCCCATTCATTAGATTAACCTATTCAGAATTGATATAGAAATTCACATGGGCATATGAATGCCCTCAGGCATAGAAGCACACTCAGGCATCTGCTAGTTATGGTCAAGAAGTCAAGAAGTGTGTTTTGTTTCCAGACAAGTTTATGGGGGGGGGGGGGGCCCTGGTTTTAAAAATTTTTCTTTTAATTGGTTTTTTCGGTTACTGAACCCTAAAAAAAATAAAAAAATGAAAAATTTGGAAAAAAAGTAAAATAAAAACAAGTT
>Ga0123352_10001764_pt1 | contig 29299 bp, 33 predicted proteins | sample TergutLab28metaG_FD_89700 | JGI IMG/M metagenome (GOLD analysis project Ga0123352, IMG submission 89700) | Labiotermes labralis P1 segment gut microbial communities from Petit-Saut dam, French Guiana - Lab288 P1 | ecosystem: Host-associated > Arthropoda: Insects > Digestive system > Gut ... | reverse complement strand
TGCGAAGCAAAAAGTACAGGCGTAAAATTTGGGTTTTTATTACAAGAAGCGACCGTAAAAAGGGAGCTTGGTTCAAGATAAAAAATCAAATTTAGCCAAGTACTATTTTGCGAAGCAAAAAGTGCAAGCGTAAAATTTGAGTTTTTATTACGAGAAGCGACCACAGAAAGGGGCAAATGATAATATGGCTACAATTAGAGCTTTTAAAGGCGTTAGGCCAAGAGCCGATATTGCGGATAAAATTGCCGCACTTCCATACGATGTTATGAACAGCATGGAAGCTAGAGAAATGACGAAAAACAACCCATTATCATTTTTATATATCGACAGGCCAGAGATAAACTTACCAGTTGGCACTGATATGTATTCTGATGAGGTTTACGCAAAAGCACGTGAAGTTTATGACAATATGAAGCAGAGAGGCGAGTTTATTCAAGATGAGAAGCCTTGTTTATATCTTTACGAGCAAACTATGAATGGCAGAAGCCAGCTTGGCCTTGTTGCTTGCTGCTTGATTGACGATTATTTGAACAATGTTATCAAAAAGCACGAGCTTACAAGAGAAGAAAAAGAAAGAGATAGAATTCGCCACGTTGATGCGTTAAATGCAAATACTGGCCCAATTTTCTTAACATATCGCGACAAAGATGCGGGTTCGGCTACGGCTCTTATGCACAAGTGGGCTGAAAATAATAAGCCGATTTATGACTTTGTTTCTGAAGATGATATTACTCACAGATTTTGGGTTGTAGATTGCCCTGAAAGTATTGAAACTTTAACAAAATGCTTTGCACAAACTCCATCTTTATATATTGCTGATGGGCACCACAGAAATGCTTCGGGCGTTAAAGTTGGACTTATGAGACGTGAGCAAAACCCAGGTTTTGATAAATCAGAAGAATTTAACTATTATTTATCAGTAATTTTCCCTGATAATGAGCTCTTAATCATGGATTATAACAGGGTTGTTAAAGACCTTAACGGAAATTCTAAAGAAGAGTTTTTGCAAAAAGTTTCTGAAAAGTTTGATGTAGTAGAAATGGGTGATATGCACAAGCCAGAAGTGGCTCACACATTTTCGATGTATCTTGATAAAAAATGGTACAAGCTTACGGCTAAGCCAGCAATTATTAATGATAATGACCCAGTGGAGCGTTTAGATGTTTCTATCATGCAAAACTTCTTACTTAATCCGATTTTAGGCATTGAAGACCCTAGGATTGACAAAAGGATTGACTTTGTTGGTGGGTTACGTGGGCTTAAAGAGCTTGAACGCCGTGTTGACAATGGCGAAATGGCAGTTGCTTTTGCAATGTATCCAACAAGTATTGAAGAGCTTATGGATATTGCAGATGCGAACGAGCTGATGCCTCCAAAATCTACATGGTTTGAGCCAAAGCTTAGAAGTGGCGTTATAATTCACGAATTGTTGTAATATATTTAACAGACAAAAGGCACTCTCTTTCGTATATGTTTACAGTAAATAATTAATTCTAAAGGAGTGCTTTTTGTGTTAAAAATGAAAAAGATATTGTGCGTTTTAGGAGTTATGTTAATTCCTATTGTTATGACTGGATGTGGTATTAATATGGGTGTAAATACAAATTCGATTGCTGGTAGAGGTGCGTCGGTTAGCTCTACAGTTGAAATGAATATGCCTATTACAGAAATTAGGGTAGATAGAGTTTCGGCTGTTTTGAATATTTCTAACGAACATAGCAATTTAGAATATGAAATGCGTGAAAATTTGGTGGACTATGTTAATATAAGCCTTGTAAATGGTATTCTTAGAATAGAGTCAACCGAAAGAACAAGAAGTGTAGGGCGTAACAACGAAGTTATAATTAATGTTGGAACTGATGTTTTAGAACGCTTAGTTTTAGCTGGCGATGCAAGAGTGGTTGGTGATGGAACTTTTGTTTCAAACACACTGCACATTGATGTTGCTGGGGCAACTAATGTAGATCTTGACATAGAAGTTGATAGCGTTTTTGCAATATTGGCAGGTGCAGGTTCGTTAAATCTTTCTGGAATAGCGAGAAATTCGTCTATAAGTATTGCAGGAGCGGCAAATGTTCGTGCTAGAAATCTTATAACGGAAGATACTACAATTGACGTTGCAGGAGCGGCATCGGTTGAAATTTTTGCAAGTAACACGCTTGATGTTTCGGCAGCTGGTGCTAGCACAGTTACGTATTTTGGAAATCCTAGTGTAAGCAGGTCTTTAGTGGGGGCTTCAAGAATTAGAAGTGGTGAATAAGTAAAAGAAGAGGTACATATGAAGGGTTTATTTATAACCTTTGAAGGAAGCGATGGGGCAGGCAAAACCGTTCAGTCACAGATGCTTTTAGAGTATTTTAAAAGCATCTCTGTAGATGCGGTTTTAACAAGAGAGCCCGGCGGAACTAAAATAAGCGAAATAATAAGAAATATAATTTTAGATAATAACAACCTTGAAATGACAGATATGACTGAAACTTTGCTGTATGCAGCGGCGAGGGCTCAGCATGTGGGCGAACTTATAAAGCCCAATCTTGATGCAGGAAAGGTTGTTATTTGTGATAGGTTCGTAGATTCTTCGGTTGCGTATCAGGGCTTTGCTCGTGGGATTGGAGTCGATACGGTCGAAGATATTAATAATTACGCTACACTCGGGCTAAAGCCTGATTTAACATTTTTTTTGGATTTAGAGCCTAAATTGGGAATTAAAAGAAAAAGCATGGAAAAAGCTTTGGATAGAATGGAAAGCGAAAAGCTTGAATTTTATGAAAAAGTTTATAACGGCTATGTTAATCTTTCAAAAATGCACTCGGATAGAATAATAAGAATAGATGCCTCTTTACAAAAAGAGGCTATTTATGGTATAATAATAAGTAAGGTAAAAGAGCTATTATGATTACTATAAATGAGGAGGTTTTAACATGAAACTAGTTTTGGCGATTATTCCAGATGATGGAGCACATCACATCATGGATATACTTAACGAAAATGGATACTATGTTACAAAACTTGCAAGCACAGGTGGTTTTTTAAGAATGGGCAACACCGCCCTTATTTGTGGTGTTGAAGATGAAAAAGTGGAAGACCTTGTTTCACTTTTTGAGAAAAAATGTAAGGGCAGAAGACAGATGTCAACAGTTAGCACAAATATGTCGGGTGCTGAAGGGTATGTTCCTTATCCTGTTGAAGTTACTGTTGGTGGAGCAACTATATTTGTACTAAATGTAGATGAGTTTAAAAAATTGTAGTTTATGAATGATTTTGGTAACATATATGGTAACGAATTTATTAAAGATAGTTTGATAAATATGATAAAATTTAATAAAGTTTCTCATTCGTATATAATAAATGGTTATGAGGGGCTTGGTAAGAAAATGCTTGCAAATGCGTTTGCAAAAAAACTTCAGTGCGAGAGCTTTAGCGAAGATGGCTGCTCTTGCACTTCTTGTCGTGTTTTTGATATAGGAAATCATCCAGATATTATTTATGTTGCACCTGAAAAAAAGGCTTCGATTGGCGTAGATGACATTCGCGAAAAAGTAAATAGTCGTGTAATGATTAAGCCGTATAGCTCTAAGTATAAAATATTTATTATAGATATGGCAGATACTATGACTGTGGCTGCTCAAAATGCTCTTCTAAAAACTATTGAAGAACCGCCGAGTTATGGCATCTTCATTCTTATTGCCAAAAATTTAGGTGCGTTTTTACCAACAATTTTATCAAGATGTGTTGTGTTTAAAATTAAGCCTTTGGGCGATGAAATTATAAAAAAATATATGAATGATTTTGGTATAAAAAGCGAGTTAGAAGATTTTTTATTAGCATACTCTAAAGGCAGTATTGGAAATTTAATTAAAATAAAAGAAGATAGCGAGTTTATAAATTTTAGAGAAAAAATAATTAATGCTGTTTGTTTGATAGAAAATAAAAATATTCAAAAAACTGTTGAGCTTATAAATAAGCTTGAAGTGCTTAGAGATTCGTTTTTGGATGTTTTAGATATATTGTATATTTGGTATAGAGATGCTTTGGTACTAAAATCATCAAAGCGGGAAGATTTGGTTATAAATTCTGATAAAATTTTTGATATAAAAGCATTTATTGAAAAATTTAGTATAACAGAATTATTAACTGCAAGCAAGGCAATTTTAAATGCAAAAATATTTACTGGTAGCAACGTAAATTTTCAAATGAATTTTAATAATATGTTGTTTGAAATTTTTGGGTTAACTAACTAAGGAGTGATTTTTTTGAGAGAAGTTATAGGTGTTAGATTTAAAAAAGTTAGTAGAATATATTATTTCGACCCAGCTGGGCAAAAAATAAACACGGGCGAACATGTTATTGTTGAAACTGTTAGAGGTATTGAAATGGGAATGGTTGCTATTTCTAATAAAATGATTTCGGAAGAAGAATTTAATAAGCCGATTAAAACAATTATGAGGGTTGCAACCAAAGAAGATATTGAAGCCACGGCAAATAATGCCCAAAAAGAAAAAGAGGCATTTGAAATTTGTGCTCAAAAAATTAAAGAGCACAATATTGATATGAAGTTGGTTGACACAGAGCTTACTTTCGACCAAAATAAGATATTATTTTACTTTACAGCAGATGGAAGAGTTGATTTTCGTGATCTTGTTAAAGATTTAGTTGCTATTTTTAGAGTTAGGATAGAGCTTAGGCAAATTGGGGTTAGAGATGAGGCAAAGCTTATAAATAGCGTTGGCATGTGTGGTCGTGGGCTTTGTTGTGCCTCATTTTTGGGTGATTTTCAGCCTGTTTCTATAAAAATGGCAAAAGATCAAAATCTTTCTTTAAATCCAACAAAAATTTCTGGAACTTGTGGCAGACTTATGTGTTGCTTAAAATATGAAGAAGAAACGTACAATCACCTTAATACGCTTCTTCCAAACGAGGGCGATAAAGTTAAAACGCCTGATGGGAATGGCGAGGTTTTAAGCGTATCTACTCTTAGGCAGCTTGTTAAAGTTGCAGTTAGAAAGCGTGAAAAAGATGTTCCGCAGGTTAATGTTTACGATGTGGCAGATATAAAAATATTATCTCATAAAAAGAATGACGATGAAAAAATAAATGTAGAAGACTTAAAGGATTTACTAGATTAATGGAAAATTTTCTGCTAGATGGTGAAAGATTAGATGATTTACACAGAAATAATTATAAAATAATTCAAAATCCAAAATATTTTTGTTTTGGAATAGATGCGGTTCTTTTGAGTAGCTTTGCTCGTGCTTCTGTAAACGAGGTTGTACTTGATTTATGCACAGGGAATGGCATTATTCCTTTACTTGTGCATGCAAAAACTAATGCCAAAACTCTTTATGGGCTAGAAATACAAAAAGAACTCTGTAATATGGCAGAAAGAACAGTAAAATATAATAATCTTGGCGAGCAAATTAAAATTATAGAGGGTGACTTAAAAGAGCTTTCTACATTTTTTAAAAATTCAAGTATAGATGTTATAACTGTAAATCCGCCGTATAGCAACGATTTGAGTGGTGTGAAAAATAGTTTATCTGAAAAATCTATCGCAAGGCATGAGATTTTATGCACTTTAGAAGATGTTGTCGAAAAGTCTTCTAGGGTTCTAAAATCTGGTGGTCGATTTTACATGGTACACAGACCACAAAGGCTTGTTGATATAATGTATCTTTTGCGTAAATACAAGCTAGAACCTAAAACAATTAGGCTTGTTCAGCCGTTTATAAACAAAGAACCCAACATGGTTTTGGTAGAGGCTATAAAGTGTGCAAAGCCTATGCTTAAGGTTTTAAACACGCTTATTGTATATAATCAAGACAATAGCTTTACAGATGAAGTTTATAAAATTTACTATGAATAATTAGAGGGCTTTATTATGAGCGGAATACTTTATATTTGCGGAACACCAATAGGAAATCTTGCGGATATTACCATGCGGCAGCTTGAAACACTTAAGATGGTTGACATTATTCTTTGTGAAGACACAAGGCATACAATTAAGCTTTTAAGCCATTTTGACATACAGAAAAAACTTTTAAGCTATCACGAGCATAACGAAAAATTTAGAGGTGAAGAAGTAATAAACCTATTAAAATCGGGTAAAAACATTGCACTCGTTTCTGATGCAGGTATGCCTCTTATTTCTGATCCTGGTGAAAGCTTAGTTAAACTGTGCTACGAAAATGGAGTAGGGGTCACTGCTGTTCCGGGGCCATCAGCTTCAATAACTGCTTTGGTTTTATCTGGGCTAAGTTCAGAAAAATATAGTTTTATTGGTTTTTTTCCAAAAAATAAAAAAGAGCAGGCAGAACTTATTGAAAGGCTTAAAAATGATACATATACAACTGTTTTTTATGAAGCACCGCACAGGCTCTTAAAAACTCTAAAGATTTTGGCAGAAAGTTTTCCTAGCCGAATGATTAGCACAGTAAAAGAAATGACTAAAAAATATGAAACAGTCATATCGTGCATTTTGTCAGAAATTGTTGAGTATTATGAAGAAAATGAACCAAAAGGCGAGTTTGTTGTTGTTTTAGAAGGTGCTTCAAAGCGTGAGCTGGATAAAGAAAAGCAAGAAAGTTTTTCAAAGATTTCTATTGAAGAGCATATGGAAGTTTTTATTTCAAAAGGGCTAGACAAAAAAGAGGCGATGAAACTTGTTGCTAAAGAGCGTGGCGTTTCTAAGCGTGAAATATACAACTATTTGAATAGGGGCGAAAATAATGAATAGAAAAATTGTAAAATTAAACAACAGCCAAATTTCTGATTTTGTGGATATTAACATAAGGGCGTATCCAGTTGTTTTTGCAGGGCCGAGTTTTAATAGAGATGAGGTTTATGAAAGAAATTGCAAAACACAGACCGAAGATGATAATGCAAACTTATATGGCTTAATTGAAAACGAGAAGCTTTTAGGCGGAATGATACTTTACGATTTTATTGTAAATTATTCTGGGGAAGATATACCTGTTGCTGGAATTGGTGCTGTCTCGGTTGATTTGCTTCACAAAAAAGAAAAAGTATGCAAAGATATGGTTGAGTTTTTTCTTAAGGCTTATAAAGAAAGAGGCTATGCCATTGCTATGCTATACCCATTTAGCCCTGAATTTTATAAAAAGATGGGCTTTGGCTACGGCACTAAAATGAATCAATATCGCATAAATCCTAGTGGCCTTTGTTGCAGTGGCAGCAAAGAGCATATTATATACCTAAAAGAAGAGCATAAGCCACAAATGGTTGAATGTTTTAACAGATATAGGGCTAAAACTCATGGGGCAGCAAAAAAGATTAATAATGACTTAAATTTGCTGTTTATGCCAAATAGAACTGTGATAGGTTATGTTAAAGATGGCGTTGTTTATGGCTATGCTATTATGCGTTTTGAGCCATCAAAGCATGCTAGTTTTCTAATTTATGATTTGATTATAGAGGAACTTATATACGAAAATGCAGAAGTTTTTGGTGAGATAGCAACATTTTTAAATAGTCAGGCCGACCAAATTAGGAGCATTGTTTATAATACGCAGGAAGAGAATTTTCATTTTGCACTGGCAGATGTGCGAAATGGCTCGCCTGATTTAATTCGCCCGTGTTATCATGAAAGCAATGTTTCGGGGGTTGGGCTTATGTATCGTGTGATTGATGTTAAAGGTGTGTTTGAAACGCTTAAGTTTCATGATTTTGGTGGTCAAAATGCTAAAATACGCTTTAATATAAGTGATAGTCTTTTACAAAAAAATGTAAATGATGTTGTGATTTGTTTTAATAAAGGTAAAGCTTTGATTTCTGAAGAACTGGATTACGATGCAGAAGTAGCTATGGATATATCAGAATTTTCTTCGCTTATCATGGGTGCAGTTAACTTTAAGAGTTTATATAGATATGGGCTGGCGAGTATTTCGGACTCAAATTATGTTGATATAATTGAAAAAATATTTAAAATAGAGCAAAAGCCTATGTGTGCATCAAGATTTTAATTGTTTAAAAAAGACGTATGGATTATAGTCCATACGTTTTTTTTATAATAGCTGTACAACTGCAAGCCCAATTAATATTAGCCCTGCAAGCCAAGATATATTAAATCGTAATTTGTTTGCAGCTTTGTTACCAAGCCAGCCACCTAAGAGAAGTGCAATAAAATCAACAATAAGCGTGAAAATTATTACAGCTAAAAAGTTCATACCAAGCATTGCAGCACTAAACCCAACGGCAAACCCATCTAACGAAAGAGAAACAGCAAGAACAATGGCCTCCTTTGTTGAAATGCATTTAGAAACGTCTATATCGGCAGTTTCAGGGTCGGCATACAATTTCATAATTAGCTTGAGGTTAAAAATAGAAAGTTTAATCTCTTTATTAAAATCGGTACGCTTACGAATTATAGACTTAGTAATACTATCAAACAATTTTGTAATTCCTATTATAAAAAGAATAGAGAATGATAAAAGTATCGCAAGCCATTCGGGTATATATGGGGCGAGTACTGAGCCAAAAATAAAAGCAATGCCAATTACGCAGGTGCAAATTAAGTTTATTATTTGTAGCGACAACATGGGTATTTTTATTTTTTCACAACCATAAGCAAATGATACGGCAAATGCGTCTATCGAGATTGATATAGCAAGAGCAGCCGCTTGAAATATAGCAATTAGCCATATCATGGATAAATCACTCCAATTTATAGAAACGACATAAAAGTCGTTTGTTTTAGGGGTATATGTCCATTATATGCAAAAATTGCTTTAGTTGTTATAAAATATACATTTATCCTCTTATGTTAACATTGCCTCGCTCATCTACTTCAATCGAAACTCGAAAATTTCTTATAAAAAATGCAGAAGATACATAGGTAATTCCACCTTTGTTTAAAATTGTGTAATTTCTTGGAACACTATCATCAAATGTTACACTTGTAGAAAAAACACCCGCACGAGATACTCTAATTTCTGTTGTCGTAGGATTCCAGCTTACGGCAAACCCAAGCTCTGTAGCTATTTCTCTTATAGGAAGCATGTAAGTATTTCCTACTTGTAAAGATGGGTTTGACAAAATTTTTCCGTTCACAGTTATAACATTTCTGCTGTTATCTGGCAAAACTTCGGGAAAAGAAATCATATTATTAACAAAATTAACATCTCTTGCTTGATTCATAAATGTGCCAAATAAGAACCAATCTATTGTGTTTCTTGGAAAAGGGTTTCTGTGGTTTGAATAAAGTGCAAGCACGTAATCGCTAGTTTCTGTTATTCTTCTAAACCCAATGCTACCATACCAATCTCTTCGGCTATATACAAAAATGCTCATCAAAAAAACCTTTTCACTATTTCGTGAGATAGGTACATAGAAAAAATTAAGTTTTTCACGCTCAATGCTACCGGGAAGCAGAACCTCTCGTTCGATTAAAATATGGCGACGCCATTCGTTGTTAAATTCAACATAATAAGCTTCATTATGGCCCGAAAACCTCCTAGAAACATCAACAGGAGAAGCACTAACAGTAAGGCTTAATGGAAGAATTATTAACATCATAAAAATAGAAACTATTTTTTTAACCATAAAATTTTATTATTCTCCTTATGTATTTTTTAATTTTTAAACACACTCATAATTGTAACACATTTGAAACAAAAAGGCAACGAATTTCTTCGTTGCCTTAAAAGTTATATAATTTTATTTATTTTTACACAAACTCTTTTAAAACTTCTGCAATTATTTTAACGCCTTTTTCAATTTTTTCTTCTGGCATACATGAGAAGTTTATTCTAAACGTATTTTCGTTTCCACCACAAGGGAAGAATGAACCACCTGGAACAAAAGCTACATTTCTTTCGATACATCTTTTTAATACATCGCGTGCAGAAATATGCTCAGGGAGCGTAACCCAAGTAAATAACCCACCTTGAACTCTTGTGTATTTAACACCTTCAGGGAAATGTTCGTCCATAATTTTGATAGTTAAATCACGGCGAGCTCTGTAAACCACTTTGATTTTTTCAATATGCTCGTCTATATCAAACATTTCTAAATATTTAGCAACTTCCATTTGTGCAAGCGTATTACACTGAAGGTCTGCACCTTGCTTAACAAAAACATATTTTTGAATAATTTCTTTGTTAGCTGCAATAAAGCCAATTCTATAACCTGGGCAGAAAATTTTTGAAAAAGTGCTTGTAAACATAACATTTCCACATTTATCGAAAGATTTGATTGCAGGAAGATGCTCGCCTTCAAATCTTAATTCTCCGTATGGATTATCTTCTAAAACAACGATTCCGTGTTTTTCAGAAATTTCTGCGAGAGCTTTTCTTCTATCAACACTCCAGCATCTGCCAGTTGGATTTTGGAAATCAGGAATGGCATAGATAACTTTAACATTTTCAGTTGTGTTAAGAATTTTTTCAAGCTCTTCGATAATCATACCATTATCATCTGTAGGAACTTCAATAAATTTACACTCATATGCTTTAAATGCCGAAATTGCCGCAAGGTAAGTAGGGCTTTCGCATAAAACAACATCATCTTTGTTTAAAAATACTTTACCTGTGAAGTCTAAAACTTGTTGAGAGCCGTTTGTTATAAGGATTTCATCAGGTGAGTATTCAAGATTAAATCTTTGCTTCATTCTATCAGCGATCCACTTTCTAAGAGGCAAGTAACCTTCTGTAGTAGAATACTGTAGAGCTGCTTGACCTTGCTCGTCTAAAACTACGTTGTTAGCAGTTTTAATGTCTGCTATCGGAAAAAGTTCCGGTGCAGGCAAACCGCCCGCAAATGAAATAACTTCTTTGTTTTCAGTGAGTTTTAAGAACTCTCTGATTTCTGATGCTTTAAGATTGGCCATTCTGCTGGCAAATTTAAATTCCATTTAATACACCTCTGTAAGTTTTTTATATTTAAAATAATTGCTTATTTTAATGACTTTGTAAATTCTTGTGAAAAATTGCGGGCTTTTTCTAAATCACTTTCGCTTGGATTTAGAAGAGCACTAAGTCCCTGCACTGGAACATTTAGCCTAAGCTGATTAAGCCTAGATTCGATATTTTTAACTGCCTCACCACTCCAAGCATAGGAACCAAAGGCACCTGCATAAAGCCCCTTATGAACAACAGGATTAAGCGACGACAATAAGTTATGAATAGGAGGTAAAGTATCCGAAACCATAGTTGGCGAGCCTATTAGTAACCCTTTAGAAGTGCTAATCTCGACCATAACCTCTTCAAGTGAAACATCTAATAAGTTAAATAGTTTAGCAGTAAAGCCACAACTTTCGACACCTTTTACTATTTCAAGAGCTAATTTTTCGGTATAACCATAACTTGAAACGTAGCAAACTGTAATCTTATTTTGTTTTTCTATAGGTTGAGCCCAAGTTTTATACATTTCTATATACTTGGCAGGATTATCTCTAATTACAGGGCCATGGCCGTTGCAAATAGTTTCAATTTCTAAATCTTTTATTTTTTCTAGAGCTTGTAAAACAAAGGCTTTGTAAGGCCCGAATATGCAGTCAAAATAATATTTATAAGCTTTAATAAAGTCTTCGTCAAAGCCGATTAAGTCGTTAAAAATTCGTTCATCACTAAAATGACAACCAAAAGAATCGCACGTAAATAATGCTTTTGATTCTTTTATATAAGTATAGATACTATCAGGCCAGTGCAAGTTTGGAACAGAGAAAAACTCTAATGTTTTTCCACCAATATCAATAGGGCAACCGTCTTTAACCGCTAATGCGTTAAAATCTTTATTTAAAATCTCTTTTAAGAATTTGATAGCAGAAGCAGAGCCTACAACAGTTATATCAGGGTTTAGCTCTAAAAGTTTAGATAAAGAACCCGTATGGTCGGGCTCAGTATGGCTAATAACAACATAATCAATTTCAGAAACTGTAGAAACTCCTGAAAGTCTTTCTAAAAATTCATCAAAAAACTTTTCTTTAACTGTTTCAAACAAAACTGTTTTTTCAGTTCCCTTAACTATATAAGAATTATATGTTGTGCCATAATCAGAGTACATTATTATATCAAAAACTCTTAAATCAGGGTCTAACGCCCCAACCCAGAAAATATCTTTTTTTACATCTAAAAATTTGTGCATATTAATACCTCATAATAATTAAAATTGCTACACTTTAATTGTATATCTAGTGCGAGTAAAAGTCAAGCTTATATATTAGCATATAACAAAATGCTTTTCAATCAGTATCATCTATCGGGCAAAGCGCAAAGCCGCTGTAGCGCTTTGCTGCCCCCTGCTGATACTGTTTCAAAGGTATTTTGTTATATTTGTTAAAATTTAAACACAATACCCACAATAGCAGCTCCCGCTAAATAAAACACTGGATGCTTTTTAAATTTTATGTACAGAAATAGCAACACGCCAAAAAGTATTAACGACGGTATATGCACTAAATCGAGCAAATTTCTTGTTTCAGAAAACAAATCTAGTGTAAAAATTGTAGAGCGAATAAGCCCCCAACAAGCCGCCGTTATCATTGCACAAACAACAGGGCGAAGGCCATAAAACGCATCTTTAACATATGGGCTATTACTAAATTGTGTTATAAATTTTGCAATAATTGTAACCAATATAAGGGCAGGGAAAATTAATGCAATAACTGCAACAACTGCGCCAGGAAAGCCAGCGACACCATAGCCTACAAATGTTGCCATATTTGCACCTAATGGGCCAGGAGCTGACTCTGCTAGGGCAATCATGTTCATAATTTCGGCCTCTGCAAACCAGCCGTGACGCTCACTCATCTCAATCAAAAATGGAATAATTGCAAGCCCACCGCCTGCTGCAAAAAGGCCAGCTTTAGCAAATTCTAAAAAAAGCGTTATAAGGACCATTATTTGATCACCCCTCTTTTCTTGATTTGCATTAAAATAATTCCTGTAAAAATTGCCGCAATAACTATAAAAACTACTGAAATACTTGTAAATAAAGACACGCAAAATGCTATGGCAAATAATGTGTAAGCAACTATGCCTTTCATATTCTTCTTCCAAAGATTTATTATTGCACCAAAAATAAGTACGCAAACGGCAACTCTAATGCCTGCAAAAGCATGGTAAACTATAGGATTGTAAAGAAAGCGGTTCATAAATATAGCCAAAATTGTTACAATAAAAATTGATGGCGAAACAATGCCAAGTGCAGAAACTACCGAGCCCAAGACTCCCTTTTGCTTATACCCTATAAAAATCGCAGAATTAACAGAAAAAAGCCCCGGAATACTTTGTGCTAATGCAAAATAATCTGCTACTTCAACCTCAGTTGCCCAGCCTTTTTTTTCAGAAACTTCTTTTTGCATTATAGGAAGCATTGCGTATCCGCCGCCAAAGGTTAGTCCACCAACTTTTGCAAATGTTATGTATAAATCGAGTAGTATTTTCATAGTATCCCTCACATTAATAACGGGCGAACACAGTTCGCCCCTACAAATTTATTAAGAAACGCGTTTTTATCTTCTATCTGGCACTACTTCAATCCAGTGTCCATCAGGGTCGGCTATAAAGTAAAGGTTCATCTTTTCGTTTTCATAGCAAATCCATCCTTTTTCACGGTGGTATTCACGAACTTTGTCGTAATCGTCAGAAGTTCTAACACAAAGGTGACGCTCGTTATCACCTAGATTATAAGAACCATCCCAATCTCTAAGCCATGTAAGCTCTAGCAAAAAGTTTGTTTGGTTATCTTCCAAGAAAACAAGGATAAACGAGCCATCGTCTGCAACTTTTCTTCTTTTTTCTGTAAAGTTTAGTGCTTCTTCATAAAATTTAATGCTTTTTTCTAAATCTGCAACGTTAAAATTGTAATGGTCAAACCTGCAATTTACTTTCATCAAAAATTTCCCCTTTATTATTTATTTTTATAAAATTAACACCATTGCCTTCAGCAACTTTGCTAAAGTTATTTGCTTTATCAAAATTACTGCCAAAGTGCATTGGTAAAAAATTTTTAACTTGTATTTTTTCTATAAATTGCTGAGCACCTTTCATGTAATCGTAGCCTAAGCGTGGGTCTACTGGAAACATAACTATATCAAGCTTTTTATAAGAATCATAGATAACGTCAAGCTCTTCTAAGTAATGATTTTCATAGCCCTTTGCTTCTTCCAAAGAAACTTCTTCGTTCCAGTGCCAGTTATTTAAATCGCCTGCATGGAAGATTTTTTTGTTACCAATTTCTATAACGAAAGAAATGCCAATATCGGTTGAACCAAAGGCTTTTACAGTAATTTTTTCGCCCTTAAACTCACCTAATTTATCTATATATGCAATATTTTCGCCACTTAGATTATACTCTTCAAAAATATCAGAAGAAAGCACATACTGGACTTTGTTATTCTCGCCAAAATTCAGGATTTCTTTGTTAAAATGGTCACCATGAGCATGAGAAGAAAGTACATAAATTTTCTTTTCAGTTTGCGAAAACAAATTTTTAACATAGTCTTTATAGTCCTTAAAAAAATCTATAATAATTATAATATCTTCGTTTTCAATCACAAAACAACTGTGAAATACATAAGTTATACGCATAATTAACCTCCTCAATATAATTATAACACAAAAATACTTTCCAATCTAGTTTTTTTATGCTATAATGAAAATATAAAAATTTAAGGAGCTGATTTTATGCTTTGTATAAAAAACGGAACAATTTTTACAGTTGCACAGGAAGAGCCTTTTGTTGGCGACATCTTGGTTAAAGACGGCAAGATACATAAAATAGGAGAAAATCTTGCAGGTGAAGCTACAGAAGTTGTAGATGCTACTGGCAAATTTGTTTTCCCAGGACTTGTTGATTGCCATAGCCATCTAGGGCTTGACGGCTATGCTGTAAGGTTTGAATCGCAAGATTTTAACGAGATTACAGATAGCTTAACGCCTCATATGAGAGCGATTGACGCTTTTTATCCGCAAGACAGAACAGTAAACATGGCAGCAATGGGGGGCGTTACAACTGTTGCAACTGGTCCGGGAAGTGCAAACGTATTAGGCGGAACATTTATGGTTGTTAAAACTGATGGTGACAGAGTTGACGATATGGTTATTAAAACAGATGTTTCTATGAAATGTGCATTTGGTGAAAATCCTAAATTCTGCCACCAGTCGAAAGATAACTTCACTCGTATGGCAACAGCTGCAAAGCTTAGAACAATCCTTAATAAAACTAAGCAATATATAGCCAAAAAAGCAGCCGCTGGCGATGATGTTTCAAAAATGCCTAACTATGACGAAAAGTTAGAGGCATTAATTCCTGTTGTAGAGGGCAGAATGCCTCTAAAAGCACACGCTCATAGAACGGACGATATTTTAACGGCACTAAGAATTAGAGATGAATTCGGTATAAAAATGACTATTGAGCATTGCACTGATGGGCATTTAATTCCACATCACCTTAAAGCTGCGGGTGCTCCTTTAGCTATTGGTCCAACTTTTGGGCACGCTACTAAATACGAGCTTAAAAACAAATCCTTTAAAACTCCAGGGATTTTGCAAAGAGCTGGTTGCTTAGTTTCTATTATCACTGATGCTCCTGTTATTCCTCAGCAGTTTTTAGGTCTTTGTGCAGGTCTTGCAGTTAAATCTGGCATGGATAAATATGAAGCACTTAAAGCGATTACAATTAACCCTGCAAAACACTTAGGTGTTGACGATAGAATTGGCACGCTTGAAGTTGGCAAAGATGCTGATATAATTATTACAGACGGTTGCGTTATGGATTATGCAACACATGTATTAAGCACATATATTAATGGTAAGCTAGTAGAAAGAAAAGAAGAAATTTGCTAGTAACACTAGTAACCAATCTTGTGAAGGTCTTAAATATTTTTGCTTTTAAGGCCTTCACCAACAAAGAGAGGATTTTTATGTTAGAACCACAGTTTAAACCAATAACGATAGAAGATAGAGAAATTATAGAAAAATATTTAGATATTAACAAATACCCTAATTCTGAATACAGCTTTGGCTCGTTTTATGCTTGGCAAGAATCTTTAAATATGCAGTATGCTATTATTGAAGATTGCTTGTGTATTATATATTTTTTCAAAAAAAGAATGATAGCATATTTTCCGCTTGGGTTACGGGAAAATTTTTTAAAGGCATTTCATGCACTTGATGCTTATTTTAAAAAGCATGGTCAAGAATTATTATTTACATCACTTTCAGAACCTATGATAGAAATTTTAAAAGAAGAAGGGCTTCACGACAAGTTTGAAGTGGGTGATATGCGTAAGTTTTATGATTATGTTTATACTCGTGAAAAATTAATTACACTAAAAGGCAAGAAACTCAATGGCAAAAGAAACCATTATAATTTCTTTGTTAATAATTACGACTATAAAATGGTTGATATTAACGAAGAAAATGAAGAAGAATGTAGAGAAGCTATTAAAAATATGATAGTTCCTGAGGAGCGTGGCGGTGAGGAAGAGCTAAAAGCATCTATAAAAATGCTGGATGCAAGAAAAGAGATGGATCTTTCTGCAAAGGCGTTGTATGTTGGAAACAAGCCGATAGGGGTTATTATGGGCGGAAATCATCATGATACCGGGCTTATTCATATCGCAAAAAATGATTTGGAGTACAGAGGTGCCTCTGTTGCAATGTTTAAACACTATTTAGAAGATAATCTTAAAGAATGTGAATATATTAATCTTATGGAAGACTTGGGAATAGAGGGGCTTAGAAAATCAAAACTAGCTTTTAGACCCGACTATTTTGTTGAAGAATTTAGTTATAAATATAAAGGATAAAAAGGAGTGCTTTTAATGGACAATAAAGTAATTCAAACAATTAAAGATAGGCGTTCGATAAGGGCGTATAAAAAAGACCAGCTAGTTCCACAAGAAACTATAGAAATTTTAAAAGAATGTGCACTTTACTCGCCAACAGCACAGAATAAACAGGAGTGGCATTTTTCTTTTATTGAAAATCCTACGCTAATTTTAGAAATGGAAGAATATATAGTTTCTGAAATTTTAAAAAATGCGAATGACGCTATCAAAGAAAGAATGGCTTCAATAAACAACAAGGTTGTTTACGATGCACCACTTTTGGTTGTTATTAGTGTAGACCGTGAAACTTTAGGCTATTATGGTAAGCTAGATGCGGGTATTGCTGCCCAAAATTTGTGCCTTGCGGCAGAATCTTTGGGACTTAACTCGGTTATGCTCGGCATGGTTGCACCACTTTTTAAAGGCGACAAGAGCGACCACTGGAAGACGATAGTTAAAATGCCTGAAACGCATGATTTTGCTATAGCTGTTGCTATTGGCTATGGTGCGATGGAAGGTATCAAAAAAGAGCTTGATTATTCAAAAATTTCAGTTGTAAAATAGGAGGGTAACATGCCGAAGAAAATTATTAAAATTGATAGAGAAAAATGCAGTGGATGCGGTGCTTGTGTTAGTGCATGCGAACAAGGTGCTATAGGGCTTAAAGATGGTAAAGCAGAAGTTTTACATCACGATTATTGTGATGGATTTTTGCGTTGCCTACCAGTTTGCCCAGAAGAAGCAATTCTTTTTCAAGAAGAAAGAATTTGAGGTGTAATTCATGAAAATTAAACCACTAAAAGGCACTAATGACTATTTACCTAATGAAGCACAGCTTAGATTATATCTTCAAAATAAGATATTAGAAACCTATAAAGAGGCTGGTTTTTCTCAAATAATTACACCTATTTTAGAAGATATAGAAAATTTAGATAAAAGCGAAGGAGGCGAAAATTTAAGCCTTATATTTAAAGTTTTAAAGCGTGGCGAAAAGCTTGAAGAAGCTCTATCAAATGGTGAAAATTTAGCTGATATGGGCCTTAGATACGACCTTACTTTGCCACTTTCAAGATACTACGCAAATAACCGCCACAAACTTTTATCGCCATTTAAGGTTATACAAATTGATAAGGTTTATCGTGCAGAAAGGCCGCAGAAAGGCAGGTTAAGAGAGTTTATTCAGTGTGATATAGATATTTTAGGAGACGACAGCATTTTTTCCGAAATTGAAATTATCGTAACAACGGCAAGGGCTCTTTTAAATATTGATATAAATAATTTTACGATAAAAATTAACGACAAACGCTTTTTGAATGCAATGCTTGAATATGTTGGTATTAACGAGGATTTATTTGGGAGCGTATTTATAACTTTAGATAAGCTTGATAAAATTGGGCTTGAAGCAGTTAAAGAAGAGCTTGAAAAAATTGGTATTTTTTCTGAAATTATAGATAAGCTTGCAAAAATTTTAGAAAATCCTATAACTTTGGATATTGCCAAGGAAATAGCATTAAGCTCTGATATTATCACAAACTTAGAAAATATAATTTCTTCGGTTAAAGCTCTTTCAGAGGGCAAATTTAATGTCCAATTTTCGCCACTTTTAGTGAGAGGGCAGGGGTATTATACAGGTACTGTTTTTGAAATTGAATCGAACGAGTTTAAAGGTTCGATTGGCGGCGGCGGCAGATATGACGAAATGATTGGCAAGTTTTTGGGTGAGAAAGTGCCTGCTTGTGGCTTTTCTATAGGGTTTGAGCGAATTTTTTCAATCCTTACAGAAAAAGGTTATTCTATGCCAGATAGTAAAAAGCAAATTGTTGTTTTATATGATGTAGAAAATTATATAAATGCGTTTAAAAAAGCCGACGAATTTAGAGCAGAATTTAACGTTTTAATGGCTGAAAAGCCTAAGAAAATGGCAAAATTCTTAAATAAGCTCACCGAAAATGGGTATTATGGATTTTTCAATTATGGAGTTTCTGAAGAAATTGAAATTTTGAAATAAAAAATGACAAATGTAACTACTGTATCGCATTTTAAACTGCTATAATTAAATAATAGATATTATAGGAGATGATTTAGTTGCGAAATTTAGATGCTTATAAATTGAAGTGGATTGCTATTATCGGCATGTTTTTTAACCATGCAGTTCTTGCTTTAAGAGAGGTTATTCCTTTTGGGCTACAGCTTCCTCTATTTGCAATAGGAGGGGTTACATTTCCGATAATGGCCTTTCTTGTTATAGAAGGGTATAAACACACATCTAATTTAAAGAAATACCTGTTGCGTATTTTTGTATTTGCATTAATTGCACAAGTGCCATATATGTGGGCACTTAGAGATTTTGCTAGGCTTAACATTATGTTTACAATATTTGTGGGACTTCTTTTAATGTTGCTTTATGATAGCATTAAAAAGCCTATAACAAAACATTTAATTTTTTGGCCAGTATTTGCTGTTGCTTTGGTGGTATCTTTTTGGTTCGACTGGATGATTGTTGGGCTTATTATCATGATTATGTACCACTTGATTTCAAATGAAAAAAGAAGAAGAGTTTTGCCTCCAATCATAATTGGTGTGTTTTATATTTTATCAGGAGCTATGTCGGTTTTAGGGTATCTTGCCTATGGTGATGGATTCGGGCTTGGTATGTATTCGTTAGCCGGACGAGATGCTATAGTGGTTTCAACATTTTTTGTAGGGGTTGTATTCTCGGCGTTTTTGTTAAAAGGTTATAACAGCAAAAGAGGCAAAAGCATGAAATACTTTTTCTATTTGTTTTATCCATTACATTTTGTAATTTTAGGACTTATAGCGTACGCTTTGGGCTACGTAGGTTTACCATTTGCTTCATAATTTATTAACTAATATAAAAGCCGAGCATTTTACTACAAAAAGGCTCGGCTTTTAATTTCTATATCAATATTTTTCATAACAATTTCTGATGCTTTTTTAAATTCTTCTAAAACTTTATCATCTAGCTTAAAATTTAATATGTTTTTAACATCACTTGATATAACATATTTTATTGCATAAAGTGTAGAATAGCTTATGATGGCAGTTTCATGTGGGTTTTTCATACAATTTGTGCAAATACAGCCCTCTTTAGAAAAGTGGTTTTTTTCGCTTTCTAAGAGCGAAATACCACAAATAGTACAATTAATCACCTCGGGTTCATAACCGCTTATACTGGCAAATTTAAGCTCAAAAACAGCCCTAATAAAATCACTTTTATACTTTCCTGAATTAAGAGCAGACAAAACTTTTAAGAGCAGCAGTAAAATATCTTCTTCCAAAGAATTTTCAAAGCTTGTTTTATCTATAATTTCAAGAAAATAATTTGAATAGCAAATAAGTTCATAATCGTTACGTATTTTATTAAAATTTTCTATAATATCTATTTGGGTAACAGAGTGAAAATCTTTGCTTGCAAAAAGCACGAAATCGGCATATGTAAAAAGTTGGGCAATGGCATATTTGCTTTTTGGTTTTCTCGCACCTTTGGCGTATGCCGAAATTTTGCCCATCTCTTTTGTAAAAAGAATTAAAACCTTATCCGATTCTTTGCTTTTATATTCGTTTATCACTATCCCGCGAACTTTTTCTATTGCCATGATTGCTACTTTCTACCTTGTTAAATTTTTTATATGCAAGATATGCGTCTATACGCCCTGAATTTTGAAACAAATCCCAATAAATATTTAGCTCGTCCATTTTATTAGCCTCCTTTTATTAATTCCATTTTGAAACATAGTGTGTAGAGCGAAGCCCTTGTGGTTTGCTGTAGCAAACTGGCGAAGCCACTTTCGCAAAGCGAAAGCACTTGGACTGAGTCGGAGGCGTTTTGAGCGATAACAGACTATGATTTTAAATGAGAATTAATATTATAGTTAAGCTTATTTTTTGCATAAGGAGCAGAGATATACTGGAAATTATTGTTTTGAGTATCCGAAGTTTTTAAGCAAAAAGTCACTGTCTCGCCAATCTTTTTTAGATTTAACCCAAAGCTGGAGATTTACAGGGCTTCCCAAGAGCCTTTGCATATCAATTCTTGCCCTTGTTCCAACAGTTTTAAGCATTTCGCCCTTTTTGCCGATTATAATGCCCTTGTGCGAATCTCTTTCGCAGTAGATTGTTGCTTCAATATCAATTAAATCTTTGTTTTCACGCTTTTTCATGCTCATTATTTCAACTGCTATGCCGTGTGGAATTTCCTCGTCTAAAAGAACTAAAAGCTTTTCACGAATTAGCTCAGAGCATATTTGGCGTTCTGGCTGGTCGGTAATTAAATCTTCTGGAAAATATTTAGGTCCCTCTGAAAGCTCTGAACGAATTATCTCCAGAAGCCTTTGTGTATTTTCGCCTTTTATCGCTGAGATAGGTACAATTTCTTTGAAGTCGACATACTTTCTGTAAGCATCTATAATTTCTAAAATTTTGCCTCTTTCAATAGTGTCTATTTTGTTTATTATTAGATAAACAGGCGACTGAACACCTTGAAGTTTCTCCATTATCCTAATATCGCCGGGGCCTGGCTTAGCATCAGGTTCTATCAAAAATAAAACCACATCAACCTCGTTAAACGTTGTTGTTGCAGATTTTACCATAAATTCGCCAAGTTTACTTTTTGGTTTGTGAATTCCGGGCGTATCAATAAATACAACTTGAAAATCATCATTTGTTAAAATTGCCTGAATACGATTTCTAGTAGTTTGCGGTTTATTTGAGATTATTGCAATTTTTTCGCCAACAAGCTGGTTCATAAGTGTTGATTTACCTACATTTGGTCTGCCAACTAGTGACACAAAGCCCGAATAAAATTTTTCTTTCAACTATTGTTCCTCCTAAGTTCTAACTTTGCTAAAATTTCTTTTTGTTTTTTAAACATTTCTTGCTCTTCTTCTAAAGTTTCGTGGTCATAACCCATTAAATGCAACATGCTATGAGCCGTTAAAAAGCCAAATTCTCGCTCTAGGCTGTGTTCGTATTCTTCTGCCTGCCTTTTTGCTGTATCAATAGAAATTACTATATCACCAAGCAAATATGCCTCATTTTTGGGCGGATACTCGCCACTTGCAAAATCAAAAAGCGGGAAAGACAGAACATCCGTTGGCATATCTTTTTTGCGATGCTCTTTGTTGATTTTTTGAATTTCTAAATCATTCACTATAAGTATGCTTATTTCAGCGTTATGAGGGAAGTTTTCGTATGCTAAAGAGCACTTTACAACACTTTTTAAAAGCTCTTCATACAAAAACTCTTCATTAGTTTCATTATCTATAAAAATCAACATTTATTCTTGTACCTCGGCTTTTTTCTTTTCTTCAGGGTACGGAATTCGCTCATGATACATGCCTTTAAAAACTCTCATAAAAGCATCACCAATTACAGTCATATCCTTAATCATAAGTTTGCTATCTTCAAGTGTGCCAGAGCTAAGGTGGTTGTTAATCAGCTTTCTAACAAAAGCATCAATTTCTTCCATCGACCTGTTTTTAGAGAACTTGCTTCTAACCGCCGCCTCGGCAATATCTGCAAGCATTACAATAGCGGCCTCGCGGCTTTGTGGGTTTCTTTGCTGATACCTAAAATCGTCTTTATTAACATTATCTTCGCCAAGCTCTTCTTTTGCCTTGATGTAGAAATAGCCAGTAACGCCATTTCCGTGATGCTCGGCAATAATATCTTTAACAACTTTAGGAAGTTTATACTTTTCGGCCAATTTAAGCCCATGCTCAACATGCCCCACTATAATTTTTGAGCTTTGGTGAGGTTCTAAAAAGTCATGCGGATTTTGCCCAACTTGATTTTCTATAAAGTATTGTGGATATTTTAGTTTTCCAATATCTTGGAAATATCCGCCAACCCTTGCAATGTTGGAATCTGCACCAATGTCATTAGCGGCAGCTTCTGCTAAATTTGCAACGATGATGCTGTGGTGATATGTTCCCGGTGCCTCTATCGCAAGTTGCTTAAGTAATGGATTGTTAGGATTTATAAGTTCTAAAAGTTTTATAGGTGTTATTATGCCAAAAAGTGCCTCCCAAAGTGGCAAACTGCCAATACATATAAGAACTGTTAAAATGCCGAAACCAAAGGCATAGAGCATTGTTATAAAAATTTCGTTCGTAAAGTTGCGAACAATCAAAGCAGCAACTGATGCGTAAGTAACTGCTGAAATTGCCGAAATTACAAGCCCAACTAAAATTAAATTATTTCTTTGGTTAGCATACTTTGAAATTAGAGCCATAACGATGCCTGTAATAGTAAAGTAAACAATAAAGCTCATTTCGCCTTGAACTATTAAGAAAGTAATTATTGTTATAGCAATGTTTAAAACAAGCGAAAGCCTTTGCTCAATTAAAATTCCAACAAGCATAACAAATGCCAATGTAGGTATAAAAACAAATGGCAGATTTGTTAAAAAGTGTGCAGAAATTATAACAACCATATAGAGTGTGAATAATAGTAAAACTTCTTTATTATTTCTGCCAACTTCTTTGTTAAATCTGTTAATATAGTACAAAGCAAAGCCAAAAACAAGCATAGCTAATAAAACTGCACCTAAAACAGGGGCATAATTTTCAATTCCATCTCTTGCGATAAGACCTAAATCATCTAAAATTTGATAAGCTTCTTCTGTAATTCTTTGACCTTCTCTAACAATTTCTTCGCCACGCATTAAAACTACGGGAGTTACATTTTCGGCCGCCTCTTCTCTTAATGATTGCGTTAGCTCTTCGTCATAAATCATATTAGGCTCTAGATATTCGGCCAAAATTGCATACCCCATGCGAGATAACTCAACCTCAATATAGTAATCGTTAAAATAAGACTGTATTTCTACCAAAGTTCTTTGAACGGTTGTTTCTCTAATATCGCCCATTAAAACAAAATCCATATGATTTCTAACATTATTCTCAAAATTCTCGAAAATTTCTTCTTCAAGCAACGCAAGATAGCGAATAAATCCAGACTCAAAAACCTCTGTTAAATGAGAATTTAAAGGCGGAGGAAGAGGAGAAGGCAATAAAACTTCATTGCCTTCTTCATCAACTTCAAAGATAGGCTCAGGCGAAGCAAAAGGCTCGAAAATAACCCTTAGTCTGTCCATTTCCTCAAAAAAGCTGTCAAGATTGTCTAAGGTTCTTTCAATTGCTTCGGTATCACGTGCAAACCTTTGCTCAATAGAGTTATATGCAACCTCTCTACGTCTTTCGGTTTCTACGCGGTTTTCAACCTCCCTTGTGGCTGTAAAAAGCCTACTAGAAACATCACCAACACTAATTTGAAAGCCCTCTCCACGAATAAATGGCCCTGTAAGTATTAGATAAATTGTAAACGCAAAAGATATTAAAATTAAGAAAATATTTAGCTTAATTTTGCTTTTAGCTTTGCTCATTTGTACACCTCGCTATTTTTTTCTAACCTTATAAACTTTTTTAGTTTTTTCTTCGTGCTTTTCGTAAGCACCTATAATTTTTTGAACGAGTGGATGCCTTACAACGTCTTTATTTGTAAGATGGCTAATGCCAATCCCCTCGATGTCTTGTAAAATCTTTAATGCTTCTATTATGCCAGATTTTTTGCCATCTGGCAAGTCTATTTGTGTAATATCGCCTGTAATTAATGCTTTTGAGCCAAATCCAATACGAGTTAGAAACATTTTCATTTGCTCTGGTGTGGTGTTTTGTGCTTCATCTAGAACGATATAAGCATTATCAAGCGTTCGGCCACGCATGTAGGCTAGGGGAGCAACTTCGATTGTCCCTCTTTCCATGTTCTTTAAAAAGTTATCAGCACCCATAATTTCGTAAAGTGCATCATATAAAGGTCTAAGATACGGGTCTACTTTTTGCTGCAAATCACCCGGCAAGAAGCCAAGTTTTTCGCCAGCTTCTATTGCAGGGCGTGTTAAAATAATGCGGCTAACCTCGTTATTTTTAAAAGCAGTAATTGCCATTGCCATAGCGAGATATGTTTTGCCTGTTCCCGCAGGGCCAACGCCAAAAGTTATTGTGTTTTTTCTAATTTGCTCTAAGTATTTCTTTTGCCCCATAGTTTTTGGTTTTATGGGCTTTCCTGAAATTGTCATACAAACAAAATCATCATTTATTTTTTCTACATCTCCAAAATCCTTGTCGGATATAGAATCAATAATATAATTTATTGCTTGTTCTGTAATTTCTTCACCTTTTTCGGCAAAGGCAACTAGCTTTTGCATAATCAAATCGGCTTTTTTAATATTTTCTTCTTCACCAATTATATTTACACCATCGCCTCTGTTTACAATGTTTACCGAAAATTCTTTTTCAACTTTTTTAATATTTTCGTCAAACTTGCCAAAAATATTGCTTAAATAGTCGCTATTTATGTCTATTTTGTGTATGTCTTTACTCAATTTCTTCATCCTCCAATGGTGTTTCCAATTGTTCTGGTATTTCTATACGTACATTTTTGCCAATATCTTCTATCGTGATAATCGTTGCACTAACGCTTAAGCCTCTTTCAGTTTCCTCTAGGTTGATGATTTTTTCAAAAACATCTGCTCCAAAGTCAAACTCTCTAATTATGCGGTTTGTAACTATTGCAGCCGCTTCTTCTTGCATATCTACGAGGCTCTTTTGTGATACTATTGGCTCGAACTCGAAGTATCTATCTGTTACGATGATAAATGGTAGCGGATAATTTTCTCCTAGGCGTAATTGAGTTCTTTCTCTTATTTTATCATAGTTTGTATATGAAATGGAAGAGCTAAATAAATTTATTTCTCTACCGAACAAAATAAAGCGTCGTCTATTTTTTGTATTACCTGTAAAATTCTTTTGTATATATTCTCTTTCAACCTCAAAATTGATAGGGTAGTAATATCTAGCAAGTACAATAGCATCGGCAAATGTGTGAGTATTTACAAGCCCTTCGGGGTCTCTATCTTCTGAAACTGTTAGATGCCCGCTAACCAATAAATCACCCTCAGAAACAACATCAAATTCCCTAACAATTGCAGTCCCTGTGCTAACATGAACGCCCATAATAACACCATCTCTTTTTGCAATAATATCGCTAGGAGCAGAGCGGTCTAAAATTTCTTGTGGCGGTATTGTTTCAGCAATGCTTATTGTGGCCTTTGTGCCTCTTATGCCTATGTTTATGAATGATATGTAAGGAAATTCGTTTATCATTGCTGCTTCAAGTTCTCGACGATTTATACCAAATTTCAAACCACCAACTCTAAGGCCATGTTCTTCTGAAAACCTGATAATATCTTCTTGAGATATGCGGTCTGTGCCGTCAACCTCCACAAGCCATATAAACGACGACAAAAAGTATACAAACGCTATAAAAAAGACAAATCCTGCAACAAATATTTTTCTTTTTCTATATCTAAAAGCAAAAAATGGAAGCCCTTTTTTTTCGATAATTTTAAATTTGCATTTTGTTTTTTTGGCACAAGGCTTAAGAAGTTTAAAGCCTTTTACCGAAACTTTCATGATAACTCTGTCTTTTTCGTGGCTAACATCCCAAATATATATGCCTTTATGAACTGCCAAGTTTACAAACCTCGAAACCGAAAAGCCTGTTACCTCTATAATAACATATCCTTTTAAATATTTCCATAGATTTAAAATCATTTTTTCACCACCATCTAAATAAGGTACTCGAATTTTAAAATACTACCCGTAATTAGCATATTTTCGCTTGTTATTTGCTTTAAAACCATGTTTCTGCCCTCTATTTTTAAAACACCGCAAGAAGTGTTGATTCTTATGCGTTCTGAGGTGTACTCTATTATGCCTTTATAATTTTCAATAGAAATCTCTTCAGAGCCTATAATAGAAATTAAAGGCAATCCCAAAACAACCTCTTTAGGAAGCTCTAGCATATCTGTTAATTTGTTTCTTATTTTCTTTGCCATTTTATACCTCCTAAGTGAAAATAAAAAAAGCCTTATAAAATTTTATTTTACAAGACTTTAATATATGCAGAATTAATTAATAAGGTGATCGATTAAAATTTTTAACCCCATGCCGATTAGTATTAAGCCGCCAATGGCTTCGGCTTTAGATTTAAACTTAGTACCAAAAAAGCTTCCAATTTTTGCACCAATTGTTGACAATGTAAGCGTTACTATGCCGATTAATGAAACGGCAAGCGTTATATTAATTCTTAATAGTGCGAACGAAACACCAACAGCCAAAGCATCTATGCTTGTTGCAACGGCTAATGGCAGCATTTTTGTAGGGGTTAGGCGAACGTCCTCTACGGATGAGCAATTTTCACAACATCCGCAACTACAATCATCTTTTTTACGGCTTGATAAAATCATTTTTGCACCAAGAAATAATAACAACACAAATGCAATATATGGCCCAAATCTAACTATCCTATCAGAAAACCACATTGCAAGAAAATACCCAATTACAGGCATACCTGCTTGAAAAATGCCGAAGTATAGACCAATAATTAATGATTTTTTTATGTTAATTTTTTTAATGCCAAGCCCTGTGCAAATTGCTACAGCAAAAGCATCTGCCGATAAGCCTATTGCAATTAAAAATAATTCTATAAATCCCACAAAAAACACTCCTTCAAAGAAATATATTACCATAATAAATCTTTTTATGCAAGCGATTGAATTAAATTTTTGATTGTGGTATAATGTATAATAGGGCTATTATTACAGTATAGAAATTCTGCTTAAAGTCAGCCCAATCATCTATTCAAATCACTTCACGCTGTGATGATTGCTTTAAACTAAAAGTGCTATAAGAAGAATGGAGCTTGTTCTATGAAATACGCAATAATTTCTGATATACATGGCAACGCACCTGCTTTAGAGGCGGTGTTGGCGGATTCAAAAAAACATAATGTTGATAAATATTTGTTTCTTGGCGATTATGCTACGATTGGTGTGCCTCTTGGGAATGAAGTAGTTGACATTATTAGAAATCTTGAAAATATTGTAATTGTTCGTGGAAACCATGAAGATTATTTGGCAACTACGTACAATCAAGATCAAGAAGGTATGCTAGATGATAAAAGCTATCATGAACAATATAAACCCTTGCTTTATGCTTATCGTGCACTTTCTAAGGTAAATTTGGAGTTTTTGCCAAATTTGCCAAAGAACATTAATATTTCAGATAATGGACTAGAGATATACTTATCACATTCGTCTAATATATTTTACAGAGGCACACGGGTAAATTATTTTCATAGCTCACATTATAGAGATCAAGCAGAAATAAAGCCGTTTACACATAAAGAGTATCTTGAGCTTGCTAAAGAAGAAGCACTTTCTCGTGAAGATGTTGTTGAAGATATTAATAAACTGCCTGATGGGGTATATTTGTTTGGGCATAATCACCTACAATTTAATATGCAGTATAAGGGGAAAATTTTTATAAATCCAGGTTCTTGCGGCTTACCTCTTGATTGCAATAAAAATGCTCCATATACAATTTTGGAAGTAAATAATAGAACTATAAAAATAACAGAGCGTAGAGTTGAGTATAAAATAGATGACCTGCTTAAAAGATTTAAAAATTCAGAGTTTTACTCTTATACACCTATATGGGGTAAAATTATAGAAAGGCAACTTTTAACATCTAAAGATACTATTAGCCTGTTTATAAGGCATGTTTTAGAAATAGCACAAGAAGCGGGTTGTACCACACAACCAGTTAATAATGAAATTTGGGATATTGCAGTTGAAAGCTTTGATTTTAACAAGTTTTGTGCTAAAATGTAATACAATTATTCAGAAGTTTTGTTTTGTAAAATCGGCTTTTGCCGCCGAGATTATTGATTCGTATGGAGAAATACCCAAGTGGTTTAAGGGGCTCGCCTGGAAAGCGGGTAGGCCGTGAAAGCGGTGCAGGGGTTCGAATCCCCTTTTCTCCGTTTATTTTTTATATTGTGCATTTTGAGGTGAAATAATGACATTATTTGATTTTGCTGTTAGAATTAGCTGTGCGGTTCTGTTTGGATTTCTTATAGGCTTAGAAAGGCAACTAACTTCTCACTCTATGGCTATAAGAATTAATGTTTTGATAAGTATAGGAGCGTGTTTGTTTTCTATATTTTCTCAGTTAATGGGTGTTGCTGATACAACTCGCGTTGCCGCACAAGTTGTTACGGGTATAGGTTTTTTGTGTAGTGGTATTATGTTTAAAGAAGGGCTTAATGTAAAGGGACTAAACACAGCGGCGACAATGTGGTGTACGGCTGCTATTGGAGTTTTAACGAGTAGTGGTTTTATTCTTCATGCAAGTGTTGCGGTTGCCATTTTAATTTGTAGCAACTTAATTTTTCGATTCGTTGGTGGGAGAATCCAGCCATTTGCTCGCTTTGATGAAGAAGAGCATACTTATATACTGTCCGTAACATGTGGTGAAGACGATGAGCCCGCAATACGCTCTGCAATTATATCTAACCTTAGAAAAGCTAGGTTACGCTTAATTAACTTAGAAAGTGCAGACGAGATAGGTAATAAAGTTGAAATTG